>ENA-UESH01000642-UESH01000642.1-human-gut-metagenome-genome-assembly--contig:-NODE-642-length-31166-cov-416.212165_pt1 | contig 31166 bp, 26 predicted proteins | sample MGYA00243001_ERZ508002 | MGnify/ENA primary metagenome ERZ508002 (study PRJEB26167, sample SAMN06115447) | human gut metagenome | host: Homo sapiens | place: China:Anhui | collected 2015-08-07... | reverse complement strand
GTAGCTATTTTGGTTATTCAGAAAGACTTCAATCTGCTTCAGAGTGTGGTTTACGCCTTCTCCACAGCCTTAGGTTTTGCCTTGGCGCTTATCGTCTTTGCCGGCATCCGCGAGCAGCAGGCTTTGGTTCGCATTCCTAAAGGCATGCAGGGTATCGCCATTGTCATGGTAACAGCAGCTCTACTGAGTCTTGCCTTCATGGGTTTCTCGGGTGTAGACGGTGGTTTGAGAGCCTTGTTCGGTCTCGAGTAAAGCAACGGTAAGTTCCGAACTCAGCGAAAGTTGAGTTGATATATTAAGTCCCACAGTGTAGTCGTTAGGCTACTCTGTGGGGCTTTTTTTTGAGTATGCATTTTCCAAATAGCTTGCATGATATGGGCTATTTTAAAAGTCTATAGAAAATATTTTTCTCGCAGACATGTTTTGTCGCTGAGATTTTTTATTTTTGCAGTATTAATTGGAATGTCAAACAATAAAGATAAAAAAATGGATATAAAAGAATTGTTAGATCAGTTTACACTCTTTGACCCCGCAAAAGGGCAAAGAGCAGATCTTCCTGCCGTGGAAGGCAATTATATTGTGGTGCTAAAGGCTGGTTGTAATATTCCAGACGTCTTGGGTAATTTCAAATATACAGAAATCTCTTTGCACGGAGTGGATTATCGTGTGTTGTCGAATGTTGCTTATCATCAATAAGATTTATGCAACCAATGGTCAGTATGGGGACAGCTGTGTTTCCGTACATGAACTATTGAGTTATATTAATGACCATGTGGATGCTCCTATCTCAGAAAGAACTCTGCAAAGAGACATCAATGACATAGAAATGCTGTTTCATATAGAAATTTCCTTTGATAGGGCAACGAATAGTTATCGCATCAATGAGAGGTTTTCGAGCAGGGAGGATAGGCTTTCTGAAATGCTCCTTAACTTCGAATTGCTCAATGCCGTGGATGAAAGTCCTAACATGAGGTCGTATATTTTGCCAGAGCATCATCGGGCTGTCTTCAGCAAGTATATGCCTCAACTGATATATGCGGTGAGGAATCAGCATACCATCTCTTTCCAATATGTCCTTTATCGACATGGAGGTGAGGTGATAACGAAAGAGAATATCTTGCCTCATTATATCAAGGAATCTAACCAACTTTGGTATGTTTTGGCTTATGATGCAGATGGATATCAGCTAAAGGCATATGGCATTGATAGAATCCGCAATCTGGTGGTGCATGATACCCTGTTTGAACGAAACGTAGATATTGATGTGAATGGGATGTATCGTGATTGTTATGGCATTTGGAATGATGAGAGTTTGCCCGTAGAGGAGGTTATCTTGCAATATGATAATAGGGATGGCTATTTCTTGAAGGCAATGCCGCTGCATCATACTCAGAGGGTTTTAGTGGATGATGGTAAAGTGTTCAAGATTTCTGTGCATGTCAAGATTACCAACGACTTTGTGATGGCATTGTTGTCTCGAAGCCGTTCTTTGGAAGTGATTGCGCCGATGCATCTCAGAAAACGAATGATGGATGTTTATAGGGAGGCTTTGGTAAGAAATTCTGTACCAAATGATATGTTTAATAATAATAATGTAGAATCGAATAAATAGTATTGTTGCCTATGGATTACTTTTATGTTGATATAGAAACGGAACTGGGGGAGATGTTGACCTATTATGTCGCGGCGATGGATGAGGCTCAAGCCGAGGATTTTGCTACTGCTGCATTCGAGAATGGGGAAATAGAATGTATGGGGATACAAATCGTAAGCATTTATGCTCATAGGGCATGATTTTGAACATTCGGGTATCTTCCTGCCTCTTATCACAACCAACTGTGATAACCTTCAACCGGATGCAGCCGGTGGAGAGAGACGGCAGAAGCATGAGGTCTTGCCGATGTGAAAAGTGGATATATAAAGAAAATTCGTCCCCGATAGTTCTGTAAGTAGAACTGTCGGGGGCGAAATTGTTAGAAAAAGATATAGAAATGTTAGTTGCCGATATTATCTTATGTATTTAATTTCTTTTTTTGATATCTTTAGCTCAGTGCCATCCATATATTCAATAGTGACACTTGTCATGACAAGTTTTTTAGCTGTCCAATTGTAAATGATGCAGTCCCAACAATCGCCACCTATTTTTCCAGGTCTAATAGGTCCAGTATCTTTCCCCCAGACCCTATATCAATCACCCAGGGTCTGGGGGATTTTTCTTTTACCAGATAAGCACGGAATTTGTCCGCTTAGGCATCTTTACTGATGTTTTGAAACCGTCTGGGCCGAAAGGCGTTTGCAGATGACAAAGAAATTGACTATCTTTGTCATACATTCAATAAATGATAAAAAGCCTATGAAAAAGAAAATGACAAGCCTTTTGGCTTTGTTTTGCATGATGTTTTGTGCTGCTGCCTCAGCACAGAGTGCCTATCAGAAAGCCTACGACAAAGCCAAGTCGAAGTCGCTGGTGAATGCTCTTTCGTTCTCGTTGGAGAAGGATAAAGAGCGGCTGCGCAAAGCTGCCTACAAGTATCGTGAAGACATTCCGAAAGAAGTGCTCAAGATGGCAAAGAAAGACAATGCCATCCTGCATGGCACGTGGATACAGGGACAGACGAAGTCGTGGGACTTGTTGGGCAAGCCTTTGCCCATTCCTGAGGCTTATGTGCCCTTGTGTCGGTTCAACGACTCCGTATTTGCCATACGCAATATGATGATGGAAACTCAGCCCATCCAATTGTATAATGTGAACAGGGGTGTGATAAATGTTCTTGCCTACAGTCTCGACGGAATCGTCTATCAGCCTTTTCTGAACAGTGCCCTGTCTAATATCAAAGAGTCTTTTGGTTATTCGAACGTTTTGGCTTCGCTCGACGACAAATATTTCTTTTCGGTTATCGATATCAATGCTTTGAACTCTCTGCAGGTTGTCGACTTTTGCCGTAAGGATAGCGCCAATGCAAAAAGCATGGAGTATGCCGACTATATGGATCGGTGGAAGCATTATTATTACACGAGTAAGGTGTCGGACGACAGAGAACTATATAAGGATAATGTGTGGGTGCAAGATGCCGAAAGGTATTATGCCTTGGGCGAATACCGTAAGGCTTTGCACTGTATCGAGCAGTTTATAGCATTCGATATTGATGGTATGAACGACCGAAACGGAATGTTCGCTTATGAACTGAAATATATGCAGCTGGAATGTTACAGGAAATTAAAGAAATACAATGATGTGCTCGCTGCTATGGACTATCTGAAGAGGGCCGACTATCTGGCCGACGGCATGTATTTTTCTCCTCAGTCGAAATCTATCGTCGTGTGTGCAGGCGTCTCAGAAGACGTAGAGACTAATTTTAAATCCAAGATGTTGACTTTGTGCAAGGAATGTCAGACTCTGCAGGAAGAGCGCGAACGCAACAATGCAATTTTTGCGGCAGCTCTCTTGGGTGCATTGGGCACCACGGTTTCCAACATCACTGGCAGCAGCAACCAGTCGTCTGGTGCGGCCTATTCGGGCGGTGGAGGTGCAGCCTCGTCGGCAAGTACGGCAACGGCTGGCAGTTCTGCTTCTACCAAGACCGCTACCAGGTGTACTGCATGCAATGGCAAAGGCGTATGCCAGTCTTGCAAAAACCATCCGGGCAAAGCCACTTCCAACTCCAAGGATCGTACTCCGTGTAAAGTCTGCGGTGGAAAAATCACCTGTCAATACTGTGGTGGCTCTGGATTCAAGAAACTCTGATCTCTCTGAATTCTCTTACTTCTGAACCTGCTAACCCTTCATTTTCCATATAAATGGGGATTGCACAGTGCAGAAAAACTTCGTACCTTTGCACCCGAAAACAGAAAACAACGAAAAAAATAATACAAGAAAAAAAGTAAAGGTACATGTCACAAAGAATCATGATGGGCGTTGCCATGATATTGGCAGCAGCAACAGGCAAGGCAGAGAGTATTTCGGTGGATAGCAGCAAGGTGTACGACATAGACGAGGTGGTCGTCGTGTCGCAACCCAAGGAGGCTTTCCGCCTGCGTCAGCAACCACTAAGCAGCACTTCTTTCGGAAACTTCGAGATGAACAGGTTGGGAGCCCGCGACCTGCGCGAGCTGTCGTCGTATATCCCCAACTTCGTAATGCCCAACTATGGCAGCCGTCTCTCGTCGGCAGTCTATGTGAGAGGCATAGGCAGCCGTGTGAACAGTCCTGCCATCGGTGTGTATGTGGACGGAATACCCGTGATGAGCAAGTCGGCTTTCAATCTGCACACCTATCAGCTGAGTCGTGTGGACGTGCTGCGAGGTCCGCAGGGAACACTCTACGGACAGAATACCGAGGGCGGACTGGTGAGACTCTATTCGCGCAATGCCTTCGACTATCAGGGCACCGACGTGAGGATAGGCTATGGCAGCCGTCGTTACAGCAATCTTGAGGCTTCGCACTATCAGCGCTTAGGAGACGACGTAGCCCTGATGGTGGGTGGATTCTACAATGCGCAGACAGGCTTCTTCCGCAATACCACCACGGGCGAGAGGGCTGACGACTACCAGGAGGCTGGCGGAAAGCTGATGCTGACCGGCAGACTGCATTCGGGATGGAAGGTGAATGTGACGGCCGACTATCAGTATGTAGACCAGAGTGCCTTCCCCTATGGATCGCTCGACCTGAATACGGGCAAGGCAGAGCAGCCAGCATCGACCTTCCCAGGCAGCTATCGTCGCAACAATCTCATCACCGGACTCACGCTGAGCTACGATGCCAACACCTTCTCGCTGGCATCCACCACGAGCTATCAGTATCTGAAAGACCACATGTACATGGACCAGGACTATCTGGAGGCTGACTATATGCGCATGATGCAGGACCAGTTGCAGAACGCCATGACACAGGAGTTCTCGCTGAAGAGCCGCAAACCCGTAGGAGGCGTGTGGCACTGGGCTGCGGGAGCCTTCTTCTCGGCACAATGGCTGAAGACCAACGGCCCCGTGTTCTTCGACTCTGCCATGACCACTCCCATAGGCAATGCCATACAGCAGCAGATGTATGGCGCCATGTTGCAGTCTATGGCCCAGCGCATGATGCGTCCCGGCATGACCCATGAACAGGCCCTCGCCCTGGCTGCACAGATGATAGAGCGGGCTGGAGGCGTGAGCATGAACGTGGAGATGGGAGCACCCGGAACCTACCATACACCCCAGTACAACATCGGCTTCTATCATGAGAGCAACATCTACATCACCCCACGACTGGTACTCACCCTCGGTGCCCGCTACGACTATATGCTCACCAAGATACACTATGAGAGCATGGCATACATGAAGATGAATGCCAACGTGATGGGCACAAAGGCCGAGAACACACTGCGCTCGATGCTCGACGGCAAGGCACACGATGGCTTCGAGCAGCTGCTGCCCAAGCTGGGACTGAGCTACCGCTTAGGCTCAAAGGGCAGCAACGTGTATGCTACCCTGAGCAAAGGCTATCGCGCAGGAGGCTACAACATACAGATGTTCAGCGATATCCTGCAGACCGAACTCAACGCCAACCGCCAGCAGGCCATGAGAGGAAGCTACGACGTGCCCCATACACCGGAAGACTATGACAACGTGAACCACACCATCGCCTATAAGCCCGAGACCTCGTGGAACTATGAGGCGGGAACGCATCTCAACCTCATGGACGGCCAGTTGCATGTGGATGTGAGCACCTACTATATGAAGGTGAGAAACCAGCAACTGTCGGTGATGGCGGGCAACTATGGTTTCGGACGAATGATGGTGAATGCCGGCAAGAGCCATACCTGCGGACTGGAGCTGTCGGCCAAGGGACAGGTCGTGGACGGACACTTGGACTGGATGCTGTCGTATGGCTATACCCGTGCCGTGTTCGACGAGTATGTGGACGGTGAGGGCGATAAGGCTGTGAGCTACGAGGACAAGTACGTGCCCTATGTGCCACAGCACACCCTGGCAGCCTCGGCCGACTATCGCTTCGACGTGGAAAAGCCTTGGCTGAGAAGCGTCACCCTCGGTGCCAACGTCAACGCACAGGGCAAGACCTACTGGGACAACGCCAACACCTATGCGCAGAAGTTCTATGCCGTGGCAGGCGCACATATCGATGCCGACATGGGTAAGGTGGTGGTGAGCCTGTGGGGACGCAACCTGAGCAATACCCGCTACAACACCTTCGCCGTGGACAATGCTGCCACAGGCACCAAGCAGTACTTTGCCCAGAGAGGCAATCCCATACAGTGTGGAGTGGATGTAAGAATGCATTTTTAGAAAAAAAGTGCAATAAGAAAGTAACATTTTATACATAAAAATTCCATAATCGCAAATTTTGTATTACCTTTGCACCGGAATTTTGATTCTTACATACATTAACATAAAATTTTATGGGAGGCATTTTCGGGACAATATCCAAGAAAAGCTGTGTCGCAGACCTGTTCTACGGCACCGATTACAATTCACATCTCGGCACACGTCGAGGCGGTTTGGCAACATTCAGCAAGGAGAAGGGATTCGTAAGGTCCATCCACAACCTGGAGAGTTCTTACTTCCGCACCAAGTTTGAGCCATCACTCGACAAGTTCGAAGGCAGCACATCGGGTATCGGAGTCATCAGCGATACTGATGCCCAGCCACTCATCATGAACTCGCATCTTGGCAGATTCGCCATTTGTACGGTGGCCAAGATTCTGAATATAGAGGAACTTACCAAGGACCTGCTCGACAAGAACATGCACTTCGCTGAAATGTCGTCGGGCAAGACCAACCCTACGGAGCTCATTGCCTTGCTCATTATTCAAGGCAAGACCTTCAAAGAGGGTATCGAAAATGTATATCACCACATCAAGGGCTCATGCACCATGCTCATCCTGACCGAGGACGGCATTATCTGTGCACGCGACAGCTGGGGACGCACACCTATTATAATAGGTAAGAAGGAAGGCGCTTATGCGGCTTCGAGCGAGTCGACCTCGTTTCCTAATCTCGACTTCGAGGTGGAGTATAATGTAGGTCCGGGCGAGATCGTCAAGATCAAAGCCGACGGCATGGAGCAGATACGTCCTGCCAACAAGCGCATGCAGGTTTGCTCATTCCTCTGGGTGTACTATGGTTTCCCTACATCTACCTACGAGGGCAGAAACGTGGAGGAAGTGCGCTTCAAGAATGGTTTCAACATGGCTAAGACCGACGGAGTGGAGGTGGACTGCTGCAGCGGTATCCCCGACTCGGGCACAGGTATGGCGATGGGTTATGCTGCCGGCAAGCAAGTGCCTTACCAGCGTTGCATCGCCAAGTACACTCCCACCTGGCCACGTTCGTTCACACCTTCCAACCAGGCCATGCGCTCATTGGTGGCCAAGATGAAACTCATCCCCAACAAGGATATGCTGAAAGGCAAGCGAGTGCTGTTCTGCGACGATAGTATCGTGCGAGGCACCCAGTTGCGCGACAATGTGAAGGTGCTCTTCGAACAGGCAGGACTCAAGGAGTGCCACATGCGTATCGCTTGTCCTCCATTGGTTTACGGTTGTCCGTTCATCAACTTCACCTCCTCCAAGAGCGACATGGAGCTGATCACACGCCGCATCATCGAGAAGTTTGAGGGCGATGCGAATAAGAACCTTGACAAATATGCCACCACAGGCTCACCTGAATATGAGCGAATGGTGGCAGAGATAGCCCGACAGTTGGGATTGACCACATTGAAGTTCAATACCATCGAGCAGCTCATAGAGGCTATCGGACTGCCCAAGTGCCAGGTGTGCACCCATTGTTTCGATGGAAGCAGCAAGCACTCACTTGAGCAGTTGGCCGACGAAGAGGAAGCCTAACAGAGCAAGAGAAAGAAGTCAGACAGAGCCCCAAGCGAAGGCTTGACAGGCTATGAAATATAAATCGGAGTCGGCTAAGCGAAGGCTTAACTGGCTCCGAATGTTTTTTTTACTGTGTGTCAGGCGAAGGTTTGGGAGGCTCTGAAGTGGGAGCTTAGTTGAGGAAACCCAGCAAAGCTCCTGCGGCTACGGCCGAACCGATGACACCCGCCACGTTAGGTCCCATGGCATGCATGAGCAGGAAGTTGTGTCGGTCGTATTCCAAACCCAGGTTGTTGGAGATACGGGCGCTCATAGGTACGGCGCTCACTCCAGCATTTCCTATCAGTGGGTTGATCTTCTTGCCCTTTGGCAAGAACACATTCATCAGTTTGACAAACAGTATTCCGCTGGCTGAGGCGATGATGAACGCCAAGGCTCCGAGGGCAAAGATCTTTACCGTGTTGAGGGTAAGGAACTCTGAGGCCTGGGTGGAGCAGCCTACGGTAAGTCCCAAGAGCATCACTATCACGTCGTTGAGGCTGCTGCCTGCAGTCTTGGCAAGGCGTGTGGTCTTGCCACTCTCTTTCAGCAGATTGCCAAAGAAGAGCATTCCCAACAGCGGCAGACCGCTGGGCACGATGAAGGTGGTGAGCAGCAAGCCGATGATGGGGAAGAGTATCTTCTCGGTCTGACTTACCTGTCGGGCTGGCTTCATCTTGATGACACGCTCGTTCTTCGTGGTGAGCAGTCGCATCAGCGGGGGCTGGATAACAGGTACCAGTGCCATATAGGAATAGGCGCACACGGCGATGGCTCCCATGAGGTTAGGACTGAGCTTGCTCGACAGGAAGATGGCTGTAGGGCCGTCGGCACCTCCGATGATGGCGATGCCTGCTGCCTGGTTGGGCTCGAAGCCTAAAGCCAAGGCTATCATGTAGGCTCCGAAGATGCCAAACTGGGCTGCGGCTCCGATGAGAATCAACTTCGGATTGGAAATCAATGCCGAGAAGTCGGTCATGGCTCCGATGCCGAGGAAGACGAGTGGGGGATACCAGCCTTGTCGCACACCCTGATAGAAGATGTTGAGCACCGAGTTGTCTTCGTAGAGACCTATCTCCAGTCCGGCATCGGTGCGGAAGGGGATGTTGCCCAGGATGATGCCGAGACCTATGGGCACCAGCAGCAGCGGCTCGAAGTCTTTCTTGATGGCGAGCCAGATGCAGACGATTCCCACCAATATCATGATGAGGTTTCCTGCCGTGGCATTGGCAAAGCCTGTATAGGTCAGGAACTCCTGAAAATTCTGTATGATGAAATCCATAATAGTTGTTCGTTAAGTTGGGGTTTATGTTGATGGATTCTTGGCAAGAGCAATGCTCTCTGGGGTTAAGCAATCGTTACCAAGGTGTCGCCTTCCATGACAGCATCGCCCTTGTTGACATTGATGCTTGCGACGGTGCCCGAAGTCTCAGCCTCGATGTTGTTTTGCATCTTCATGGCTTCGAGAATCACTATGGTATCTCCTGCGCTCACCTTGTCGCCCACCTTTACTTTAATGTCGTTGATGGTGCCAGGCAGTGGAGCTACCACAGGCTTGCCACCAGCGCTTGCTGAGGCTTTCTTGCTGGCAGCGGCTTCGGCATTTGCAGAGGAGGCAGAACTGCCTGTTGAGGTAGTCTTGGCACTGTCGGCAGACGATACTCTGCCCTTGTCATCAGTAGCCTCATTCGCTATGCGGAACTTCTGCTTGCCAGCCTTGACAGGTTGCTTCATCTCCACTTCGAAGGGGATGCCGTTGACGGTTACATTGGCGATATTGCCTTCTATATCTTGTATCTCTACTTCGTAGTCTACGCCTTTTACTTTATATTGGTATTTTGCCATAGTTTTATTCTTTAATATTTTTATTTTGTATCAGTAAAGCTGTTGAATTTTTCACTCTTCGTTCTTTACCCTTCGTTCTTCACTTGTTATTGAATCTCGGTTCGTTCCATCTCGTCTGCTTGGGCTTAATGGTGATGATGCCCGGTTCGATGTCGTGCACATCCTCCAAGTATTCTTCGAGAGCCAGCGAGATGACAGCTATATAGTTTTCCTTGTCGATGCCCTTGGTGGTTAGGCCTTCCTTCAGCATCACGTTGGTCTTATGACTGATCTCTGAGGTCAGCTCGATGGTCTTCTTGCCCGTCTTATATAATAAGGTGGCGTGTTTCTCTGTGGCACGTGCTATGCGCTGCTTGTGCTTCATATAGGCACCGAAGAGCCAGAAGAAGACGAAGAGCAAGGCCAGACAGGAGAAGACAATGCCCATGGAAAGGGCTGCAATGCCGAAGCCATGAGGGTCGGTCGTCTTGAGAATCTGTGGCTTGCTGAGTCCTGTGTCTTGTGGAAGATAGCCCGGAGTGACATCCTTGGCAGCGCAAACCTTCCAGCTGCTGAGGTCTTTGCTGAGGGCATATGACTGGTCGGCTGCCATCCAGGGAATGCTGACAGAGTCTATCAGGTCGACAGCATTGCCGTCGTAAAGAGCTATCCAGTTGTTCTTCTCGTGGAAAGCATCCGCTATTTCCTTGAGAGGCACCAGTCCGAGTTTCAAATGGAAAGGACCATTGCCCTCGCTCAGCCATCTGAAGTGTCCCTTGCCCTTGGGAAAACAGTCGGGACACGTCTTCTCTGAATCTTCCTGCCAGAGGTATCGGTCGTAGATGATCATGCTTTTCTTGCCAGCAAGGGTTGTGCGAGGCTCGTTGTTCGGCAGAGGACACATCAGCTTTCGCCGTTTCTCGGGCGACATGTTCTTGTCGAGCACACGTCGGTCGGTGGTAAGGAACATGCCACGGATATTATAAGTCGTAAACGAGGTGTTCGACAGTTCCACCCATGCTTTGTGGGCACCATACTCGTCGACGATACTGGCTTGGTTGTTGGGCATCACCTCCGTTATGCGGATGCTTTTAGCTCCTTGTGCCCAAGTGGACAAGGTGGCAGTGACCAACAGGCTTAGTAGGATTCCAAATTTCTTCATAGGCTTTCTCTCTTTTTGAAGGTTGGTGTATCAATAGGTATTCTTACAGCCTCAAAGTTACAAAGATTTTTGGAATAAGCAACAAAAGAGGTGCACATTTTTTCTTAAATGTGCACCTCTTTTATAATTTATAAATTTTCGTTTATAAAAATTCAAATATAGTAAGTGAACTTTCTGCTGTCGGAGAGTCTTTGTTTAGCAAATGATTCGCTATGCTCCGCAGAAGAAAAGTACCACTATCTGGGCTGAGAAGATTCTGAGGAACATACTCAGCGGATAAACGGTAGAGTAACCCACGGCAGGAGCCTCCTTAGAGCAGGAAGCGTTGGCATAAGCCAGGGCTGGTGGGTCGGTATAGGTTCCGGCTATCATACCCATGATGGTGAAGTAGTTGAACTTGTACTTCAGTCGGGCTATGGTGCCCACGATAAGGATAGGAATGATGGTGATAAGGAAACCTGTGTACACATACTTGATACCGTCGCCCTGTACCACAGTGTCCCAGAAACCGGCACCAGCCTTGATGCCCACACTCGCAAGAAACAGCACAAGACCTATCTCTCGCAGCATCATGTTGGCAGAGGTGGTGGTATAGGTAACCAGTTTGAAGTGATAACCGAAACGGCCAATGAGGATGGCGATGATCAGCGGACCGCCAGCAATACCCAACTTCAGCGGAACAGGCATTCCTGGAACTGCGAAAGGCAGACTGCCGAAGATGATACCAATCATGATACCTACGAAGATGGTGGCAATGTTAGGCGCATCGAGTCGCTTTACAGAGTTACCCATCATTTCAGCCACACGGTTTACATTCTCCTCGGGACCTACAACGAGAATCTTGTCGCCCACGTGGAAGTGGTGGTTGCGACCGGCAAAGATGTCCATTCCCTGGCGTGAGATACGGGTGACGTTGACGCCATACACACTCGAGAAGTGCATCTTGCCCAAAGTCTTACCGTTCATCTCAGGACGTGTAACGACAATGCGGCGCGACACGAAGTGCTGAACCTCATCTTTCTCGCGATCCCATTCGGCCTCTATCTCAGGACCGATGAAGGCCTTGATGGCTTCGGCGTCAGCCTCGGCGCATACAACGAGCAGCTCGTCGCCCACCTCGAAGGTAGTCTGGCTGTTAGGAATGCTCACCTCGCCATTGTGGAGCAGTCGTGAGCATACGATGTCGCGGTTCAGAAACTCGGAAACCTGTCGGAGAGTGCGTCCTGCGATATAGGTATTCTCCACACGAAGGTGCATGTTGTGCGCCTTGGCATGTGGGTTGGCTGCGTCTTCTTCGTTTAGTTTCTCCTCCTCATCCGCGGTGTTCACCTTGCAGATGTACTTGATGAGAATGGTGGCACCGATGATGCCTACCACACCGAGTGGATAAGCGCAGGCATAACCGTTGGCAATGCTTGGGGCACCATTGGGGAAGACGCTGAGCAGCGCCTCGTTGGCGGCACCAAGACCTGGCGTATTGGTGACGGCTCCATAGAGTGTACCCACCATCATTGGCAAGTTGTTGGGGTTGCTGGTGTCGAAGAAGAGATAATAGCATGCGAACATCACACAGACATTGAGGAATATCGCAGCCGTCGACAACAGGTTGAGCGTCACACCGCCTTTCTTGAAGCTTTCGAAGAAGCCCGGACCTACCTGCAAACCGATCATAAAGACAAAGAGAATGAGTCCGAAGTCTTGTATGAAGGTCAGTATGTCCTTGGGTGCAGTGAAGCCTACATGTCCTGCCAGGATGCCGGCAAAGAGCACGAAGGTAACGCCAAGTGAAATGCCACCAATCTTAATCTTGCCCAGATACACGCCCACTGCTATGACAATGGCATAGAGCAGGGCGATGTGAGCCACCGATTCGGTGTTCGTAAAAAGGTTGATAATCCAATCCATTGATCTGTCTTCTAAATGAAAATATGTTTATTTTTGGGTTTTTAGTAGGGGTGAATAAAAATGGAAAAATCGGGGACACGTATAAAGGGTGTCCCCGACTTGAAAGTGTTTGATATATTGTAACCTATTGAATCCAATAAATCAATACTTCGTCACAACAAAACAAGATAGATATTTCTTTGTTCATCCATCAAGAATTGTATGTGTACGAATCTCCATTCTGATGAATTACTTCTCGATAGCAGCTACGCCTGGCAATACCTTGCCCTCGATAGCCTCGAGCAGAGCGCCACCACCTGTAGAGATGTAAGAAACCTGGTCAGCCAAACCGAACTTGTTGATACAAGCTACAGAGTCACCACCACCGATGAGTGAGAATGCACCCTCCTTAGTAGCTTCAGCGATTGCCTCAGCGATTGCCTTAGAACCACCAGCGAAGTTGTCGAACTCGAATACACCGGCAGGACCGTTCCAGAGGATAGTCTTAGCACCCTTGATGGCAGCAGCGAAAGCCTTGCGAGTGTCAGGACCAGCGTCCATACCCTCCCAGCCGTCAGGGATATTGTTAGATGGGCAAACCTGTGTGTTGCAGTCGTTCTTGAAAGCATCACCGCAGATAGAGTCTGTGCCGAGTACGAGGTTTACACCGTTCTCCTTAGCCTTCTTGATTACGTCGAGAGCTACATCGAGCTTATCGTCCTCGCAGATTGACAAACCAATCTTGCCGCCGAGAGCCTTAGAGAATGTGTATGTCATACCACCACAGAGGATCAGGTTGTCAACCTTTGTCAAGAGGTTCTCGATGATACCGATCTTGGTAGAAACCTTAGAACCACCCATGATAGCTGTGAATGGGCGCTTAATGTTGCCGAGTACAGCGTCAACAGCCTTTACCTCTTTCTCCATCAAGAAACCGAGCATTTTGTGGTCCTTGTCGAAGCTGTCGGCGATGACAGCAGTAGAAGCGTGCTTGCGGTGAGCAGTACCGAAGGCATCCATTACATATACATCAGCATAAGAAGCCAACTTGGCAGCGAACTTCTTCTGACGTTCCTTCATCTCAGCTTTGGCAGCATCGTACTCAGGAGTACCCTTCTCAACGCCTACTGGCTTGCCTTCCTCTTCAGGATAGAAGCGAAGGTTCTCGAGCAGGAGAGCCTCACCTGGCTTCAGCGCAGCAGCCTCTGCATCAGCATTGCCGCAATCTTTAGCAAACTTCACCTCAATGCCGAGAGCGTCGGATACGTTCTTTACAATCTGTGAAAGAGAAAGCTCTGGCTTAACTTTGCCCTTTGGCTTACCCATATGGCTCATCATGATAAGAGCACCACCATCGGCCAGCACCTTCTTCAATGTAGGAAGGGCACCGCGGATACGAGTGTCGTCTGTTACATTACCATTTTCATCCAATGGCACGTTGAAATCAACGCGTACGATTGCCTTGTGACCGGCAAAGTTAAAATCTTCGATTTTCATTTTACCTAACGTTTTTATTATTAGTTATTTAATTTCTCTCTATATTATGAATAGAATGTTCTTTGTTGTAATCTGTCTCGTTCGTTCTGTCTGTTTATTGTTCTCCATGACAATGATGAACAGGACTTGTGTTTTAGACTTTGTGCCAACTGTCGTGGGTGTTGCCTTTTAGGCGTTTTACTCATTTGAAGTCGACTCTGCTGAAACTGTAGGCAAAGGTATGAAAAATAACTGAATGTTGCAAATTTTGGTGTTCTTTTAAGGATTTTTTTTATCAAAGAGGCTGGTAATGTAATATCGGCTTTGCAAAATGTATCCTTTTGATGTGAAAGTGTGGCGAATATTTGGCGAAAGTGAAAAAATAATGTACCTTTGTCCTTGATTTTAATACTCATCAGAATATGGCAAAAGACAAGATAGCTTATGTTTGCAGCAACTGTGGTCAGGAGTCGTCGAAATGGATAGGAAAGTGCCCGAGTTGTGGACAATGGAATACGTTCAAGGAGATTCGTATAGCCAATGATACGGGCTCCCAGGCTGCCCGCAACGCTGGCATGAGCATGCGGCATGGAGGTGCTGCCACGATGTTTGGCGGCAATCACAGCGATGGGGGAGCAAGGCCTGTACGTCTGCGCGATATTTCTGCTCATGATGAGCCGCGCATTGATATGCACGATGGTGAGCTGAACCGTGTGCTGGGTGGAGGACTGGTTCCTGGCAGTATCACGCTCCTGGGCGGTGAGCCGGGCATCGGAAAGAGTACACTCACACTTCAGACCATTCTTCATCTGCCCGACATGAAAGTGATGTATGTGAGCGGCGAGGAGAGTGCCCATCAGATTAAACTGCGTGCTGACCGACTGGCTTCTGCATCGGTGGGCGATGAGAGTGCTGATGGCAGGGCCTCGCTCGACAATGTGTCTATTCTTTGCGAGACATCGTTGGAGAAAATCTTCACGCATATACAGGAACAGGCTCCCGGACTGGTGGTAATAGACTCCATACAGACGATTGCCACCGACGAGGTGGAGAGCTCGCCAGGCAGTATCTCACAGGTGCGTGAGTGCGCAGCTGCCTTGTTGAGGTTTGCCAAGACCAGCGGCATTCCTGTCATCCTTATCGGACATATAAATAAGGAGGGAACCTTGGCCGGACCGAAGATTCTGGAACATATTGTCGACACGGTGGTACAGTTTGAGGGCGACCAGCATTATATGTATCGCATCCTGCGCAGTATCAAAAACCGATTCGGAAGTACCTCAGAGTTAGGTATCTACGAGATGCAGCAGGGTGGACTCCGACAGGTGAGCAATCCTTCGGAGCTCTTGCTTACCGACGATCATGACGGTTTGTCGGGAGTGGCAATCAGCAGTGCCATCGAGGGTGTCCGTCCTTTCCTGGTCGAGACACAGGCGCTTGTATCTACCGCAGCCTATGGCACACCACAGCGCTCGGCTACGGGCTTCGACCAGCGTCGGCTCAACATGCTCTTGGCTGTGCTCGAGAAGAGGGTAGGCTTCAAACTGATGCAGAAGGACGTGTTCCTGAACATAGCAGGCGGACTGCGTGTCACAGACCTGGCGATGGATCTCAGTGTGATAGCCGCCGTATTGAGCAGTAATGTGGACACGCCTATCGAGGCAGGCTGGTGTATGGCTGGCGAAGTAGGTTTGAGTGGTGAGGTTCGTCCGGTGAGCCGCATCGAGCAGCGCATCGCCGAAGCCGAGAAGTTGGGCTTTCATGACATCATCATTCCCCGTTACAACTATCATTCGCTCGACAGGTCGAAGTACAGCATTACCATCCATCCTGTGAGGAAGGTGGAAGAGGCGCTCCGCTGTCTGTTCGGATAAGTGTGCACGCAGATTTCGTGGATTACGCAGATTTTGCTAATATTGGATTGCAATATGATTTTATAAATAATAAATTCAAATAAAAAATGAAGGATTCTGTAATCATTGTGAGCGGCGGTATGGACAGTATCACGCTGCTCTACGATAAAAAGGACGAGATAGCCTTGGGTATCAGTTTCAACTATGGCAGCAACCATAACGAGCGTGAGATTCCTTATGCCAAGATGCACTGTGAGCGTTTGGGCATCAAGCACATCACCATCGACTTGGGTTTCATGCATCAGTATTTCAAAAGCTCGCTCTTAGAAGGCGCCGATGCTATTCCAGAAGGACATTATGCCGACGAGAACATGAAGTCGACGGTGGTGCCTTTCCGCAACGGCATCATGCTGAGCATTGCCATCGGCATAGCTGAGAGCAACAACCTGAAGAAGGTGTTGATAGCCAATCATGGAGGCGACCACACTATTTATCCCGACTGCCGTCCGGAGTTTATCTCTGCCATCGACCGGGCTGCCCAGGCAGGAACCTTTGTCGATGTGCACGTGTCAGCTCCTTATACCAACATCACCAAGGCGGACATTGCCCGTATAGGCAAGCGATTGGGAATAGACTACTCTGAGACCTGGAGTTGCTATAAGGGTGGCGAGAAGCATTGCGGAAAGTGCGGTACGTGTGTAGAGCGCAAGGAGGCTCTTGCCGAAGCCGGCATCGAGGATAAGACCGAGTATCTGGAATAAAAAATGAAGTTAGCTTCCATGACGAGTGAAGCTAACTTCATTTTGTTTTTATATCCTTTTGTTTTTATATCCCTTTTTGTTTGCCTTGCCTTTTAAGCAGAGTGAGGATAGAGAGATTTATCAGTCTTTCGATACAGCCTGCAGGCGTGCGATGTATTTGCCCAGGATGTCGAACTCGATGTTGACAACGGTTCCCACTTCTATGTTGCAGAAGTTGGTGTGATCGTGAGTATAGGGAATGATAGCCACGGTGAAGGTGTTGTCGGTAGGCTCACAGACAGTGAGCGACACACCATTGACAGTGACCGAACCCTTGTCGACAGTGAAGTAGCCCTTGCGAGCCATCTCGCGGTCGAGTCTGTATTCGAAAGTATAGTAGGTGGACCCATCAGCATCACGTTTATTAATACAGGTGGCAGTCTGGTCTACGTGTCCCTGTACGATGTGTCCGTCGAGCCTGCCGTTGAGCATCATAGAACGTTCCACATTTACCTTGTCTCCCTCTTTCAGCAGTCCGAGGTTGGAACGGTCGAGTGTTTCCTTCATGGCAGTAACTGTATAGGTGTTGCCTTCTAAAGCCACGACCGTGAGGCATACTCCATTGTGCGCCACACTCTGGTCGATACTCAACTCGCCAGCAAACGGGCATTCCAGTGTAAGGTCGATATTCTCCTTGTCCCTTTTCACAGCCACGACAGTAGCCATGTTTTCTATGATTCCGCTAAACATGATGTGATATTCGTATGAATTTAAAATGTTGATGAATGTTTTCTATGATGTAGAATATTGTTCAAAGAATGATGAGAGTATTCAATGACAAAGTTCTAAGAATAAAAGAAAAGGGTCGTCCGATGATGTGATGAAACTCCGAACTTAGCAATAAGTTTGAGAGCCCCCCGCTTTTGTAATCCACCGGCTTTGCAGCTTCACCGAACGAAGTCCGGCTTATAGTGGCCCGCCATAGGCAAGAGAAGTCTTCTCGGTTTCATAATTTGTAATGTGATGAGTATCCCAATCTAACCGAAACGACCCTTATGTATTTGCAAAGATACTGCTTTCTTCTGATGCAGCCAAATTTTTTGGCATTTTTTTACAGCATTCTTTCTGCTTGTTCTTCTTTTTTTTACAGCATTCCCTTCGATGAAGGCAGTTCGAAGTGATAGATATCTCGCTTCACAGCCATCTTGAGTGATCGTGCGAGTGCCTTGAAGATACCTTCTATCTTGTGGTGTTCGTTCTCGCCTTCTGCCTTGATGTTGAGGTTCATCTTGGCAGCATCGCTCAGACTCTTGAAGAAGTGCTTGAACATCTCGGTGGGCATTTCGCCTACTTTCTCGCGATGGAACTCAGCGTCCCAAACGAGCCAGGGGCGTCCACCAAAGTCGAGAGCCACCTGGCACAGGCAGTCGTCCATAGGCAGGCTGTAGCCATATCTCTCGATGCCTCTCTTGTTGCCCAATGCCTGAAGCAGACATTCGCCCAGTGCAATGCCTGTATCTTCGATGGTGTGGTGCTCATCCACGTAGAGGTCACCCTTGGTGTGGATGGTGAGGTCCATCATTCCGTGCTTTCCTATCTGCTCTAACATGTGGTCGAAGAAGCCCAGTCCTGTGGAGATGTCGCAGTGGCCCGAACCGTCGAGGTTCACCTTAATATATATGTCAGTCTCCTTGGTGGTGCGTTTTACCTCGGCGACGCGGTCGCCGGCAAAGAGAATTTCGGCTATTTTGTCCCAGTCCATGCCATCTTTGCCCAGTATCAGACTCTTGCATCCCAGGTTCTCGGCCAGTTGAGCGTCGGTTTCACGGTCGCCGATGACATAGCTGTTGGCCAAGTCGTATTCTGGATTGTCAATATAGTGGGTCAGCATGCCGGTGCCAGGCTTTCTCATGGGCGAGTTGTCCTCGGGGAAATGGCGGTCTATCAGCTGCTCCTTGAAGTGGATTCCCTCACTTTCCAGTGTCTGGATGATGAAGTTGTGCACAGGCCAGAAAGTGTTTTCCGGGAAGGAGTCGGTGCCTAATCCGTCCTGGTTGCTCACCATGACGAGCTGATAGTCTGTGTGTTGGGCAATGAAACTGAGGTTTCTCATCACGCCCTTGGTGAAGACAAGCTTCTCGAAGCTGTCATTCTGTTCATCTTCCGGCTCCTGAATCAAGGTTCCGTCGCGGTCGATGAATAGCAGTCTGGTTTGTTTCATGTCTATGTCTTTTTTATGTTGAATGATTTTTAGCATTTAGCATTTAGCATTTCAGTTTTCTTCATTTCGTCGTTCTCTATACTGCCATAGAGATAGATGTACGAGATAAACAACCAGTGCAGGATGTATGCGAAGACGAACAGCAGGAGAGCTGTCACGACGATGAAGAGGAAGGTGAAGTAGGAGGGCGTTCCTACCGGGTCGCCTTCGAGAGTGCCCATCTGTGCCGATACCTGTGCGCCTATCAGGATGGCGAGAGGAATGTAGATCAGGATACCTGCCACCAGGATGATAAGACTGCCCAGGAAACCCATCTTGAAGATGGAACCCATGTGGCGGAATCCGCACTTGAATGATTTCCAGGGGCGTAATTTCTCGCCCTTTTCCTGCAACATGTATTTGGGAGTGAGATAGGCGAAAGGCAGACTCACCGCCATGCAGAGGGCGGTGGCAGCGACGATGGCGAGTGCAAAGAGCACGATGATGAGGAGCGAGGGCGAGCCAGCTGCCGAATCTGCCGTAGCAGCCGAGCCTGAGGCTGTGAGAAATGCCGTAAGGTAAAAGCAAGTTAGGGCAAACGTTGCGGCGAATGTAACGACGAAACTGACGACAGCCGAAGCGAGATAAATCGTAGTAAACCGCTTCATCATTCTACCAAAAGGCTTGTCGGTCAGCCAGCGCCATGCTGCTGCTCCCATGAGGAAAGCCGCCACGATGACACCCAAGTAAACGACCGTCTGCAGGCAGAACGACAGCATCATGTTTTCCTCGCCCCAGTCGTGAAGCATCTTGTTGGGTGTGCGCAGGTAAACCATGAATGCCACCATGAATGCATAGATCATAAAAGCCCACCATGTACTTTTCAGCAGGTTCTTCACATTGCCAGTCATCAGACTGTAAGCTTCTTTCATGCAGGCAGTTACACTGCGATGCTTTATCAAATCATTTATCTTCATAGTTTCATTGAATGCTTAGTGTTTAATGTTTAATGTTTAGTGTTTAATTGTGGGATAACAACCTTTCTGCACATTAAACACTAAACATTAGTTTCATCTCCTTCCTTGTCTTCTGAATTCCGAGCAGGTGATGGCCGTGGCTATTGCTACGTTCAGACTGTCGGCAGTAGGTCTTTCTGGAGGGAAGTTGGGGATGAGCAGCCTGCGGTTCACCCTCTGGGTGAGTTTGGGCGAGATGCCTTTTCCCTCGTTTCCCATGACGATGAATCCACGGTTGTCGAGCTGTTGTGCATAGATGTCCTCACCGTCGAGCAGGGTACCGTAGACAGGCACGTCGGCAGGCAGCGAGGCGAACAGCGCCATCAGGTCGCCATACAGGACCTTCACTCTGGCGATGCTTCCCATCGTGGCTTGCACCACCTTGGGATTATACACATCGGCAGTTTCGGGCGAACAGTAAATGTTCTCTATGCCAAACCAGTCGGCGATGCGGATGATGGTTCCCAGGTTGCCCGGGTCCTGCACTCCGTCGAGGGCAAGGTTCAGACAGTTGAAGTCGATGTTGGCAGAAGCGAAGTCTCTGTTGTCCCTTTGGTCAAAGACGGCGAGCACCTGTTGCGGATGCTGCAGGAAGCTCACCTTTCTGAGTTCCTCCTCGCTTACCGTGACCACTTCCGTCCTTGGGTCAATGCTTTTGTCTTTGAGCCATTCTTCGGTAGCCACAATAAGCGATGCAGGCTGCAGTACTAAGAGGTCGTCCACCACCTTGTGTCCTTCAGCCACGAACTTACCTTCCTTGTTGCGGTTTTTCTTCAGTTCGAGCGACTTGATATATTTTATCTTGTTCTTGCTGATCATCGTTGTATTTCTTTCTCCTGAATTTTTGGGAGTTTCTTCTTTTTATCCTTTGGGCCGCATGGTGATTTTTTCAAAGGCGAATCTCAGCCCTCTCTCACCATAGCTCACCTTTCCACAAAGGCAGAATCCCATAGACGAGAGCAGGCTCACCATGGGCAGGTTGTCGTAGTTGGTGTCCACCTTGATGCTGGGCACGTGCTCCACTTCGCACAGGCTGCACACCTTGTTGATGAAAATGCGTGCGTATCCCTCTCTCTGCAGTTTGGGCAGGGTTGCGAACCGGTGTATGACGTAATAGTTGCTGTTGGTGAGCCATTTTCCTTCGAGAAACTCGTAGGCAGGTTCTCCGTTCAGCACCACCGCTCCGTAAACGGCTATCTGGTCGTTCACGGTGAGCACATAGGCATTGCCGTTGTTGATGTCTGCCAGGATGTCCTTGTAGGCAGGATATTGCTCTGTCCACTGGTGACGTCCCGACTTGATCATCTGTTCTCTGGCTTCGTTAATGACCGTCCAGCAACCGTCAAAGTCTTTCATGAAAGCTGGTCTAAAATCAATCTTCATGCTGTTTCTTTTTGTTGCGTATTATGTTGTGTTTAACTTCCGAACTTGCTGAAGTTCAGTTGCGTATTTATGTAATTTTTCTGCTGTGTGTCAACTTAATCCACTAGGCATTTGTCCAATTCCTTGCAGATGGCCTCTTTCTGCAGATGCTGACCGATGAATACGATCTTGATCATTCTGTCGCCCACCTTGTCGTCCCATTCCTTTCTGAGCTGTTCCTCACGTGCCAGCAGCTCGTCAAGTTGGTCTTTAGGCATGGTGGCTATCCATTGTCCAGCCTGCTTCACGGTCTTCTGTTTTCCAGCCTGTTCGAACACGTAGCACATGTCTCTCTCGTCGGCAAAGTAGCAGATTCCCTTGGCTCTTACCACGTCGCGTGGCCATTTGCGTGCCACGAAGTCGTCGAAGAGTCCCAGGTCGAAAGGCTTGCGGCTGTAGTACACGAAGGTGCCGATGCCGTATTCCTCAACTTCTCCCTCATCGTCGTGGTGATGATGATGGTCGTGGTCGTGATGATGATGATGATGCTCGTGTTCATCGTCGTCATCATCATGATCGTCGTGATCGTGATGATCTTCGTTGCGTTCTGCCTCAATCTCCTGGATCCATCCAGCCGATGTGGCCACGGTTTCCCAGTCAAACTTACGTGTGTTGACAATCTTGTCGAGGTCTACGTCGCCGTAGTTGCACTCGAAGATTTCAGCCTTTGGCTGTATGGCTTTGATGATGTGCTTCAGTTTGTCGAGGTCTTTGGGTTCCACCTCAGCAGCCTTGTTGAGCAGGATGATGTTGCAGAACTCTATCTGCTGGATGACGAGCGACGCCAGATCTTCCTCGTCGATGTTGTCCTTCATCAGGTCGTCGCCGCCTGCAAACTCGTCTTTCATTCTCAGAGCATCCACAACGGTAACGATGCTGTCGAGTCTCAGCACTCCGTTCTTGACGTATTGTGGTCCGAGTGTAGGAATCGAGCAGATGGTCTGTGCGATAGGCGCAGGCTCGCAGATGCCGCTTGCCTCAATGACGATGTAGTCGAACTTCTGCATGTCGACGATTTCCTTGAGCTGTTCCACGAGGTCCATCTTCAGCGTACAGCAGATGCATCCGTTTTGCAGAGCCACGAGCGAGTCGTCTTTCTTTCCTACCACGCCTCCTTGTTCTATGAGGGCAGCATCGATGTTCACCTCGCCGATATCGTTGACGATGACTGCAAACTTGATGCCTTTCTGGTTAGCCAAAATCTTGTTGAGTAGTGTTGTCTTTCCACTGCCTAAATAGCCTGTAAGCAACAGGACTGGAATTTCTTTTCTACTGTTCATAGTTTTATTTATTTTACTCGAGTTTTACTTTCTGTAGTTGTCGAGTCCCTTATTCAGGAACTCAAGATATGCGTTTACGTCTTCCTTGAAGCTGAAAGCTGCGGTGAGCGGATTGCCGTCGTTGTCGACAGCCACGTAGAAGGGCTGAGCGTTGGCACCAAACTTGCTTGCCTGCAGATAGCTCCACTTGTCGCCGATGGTTCGCAGGGTGCGCTTCTCGCCGTTGAAAGTCACTTCCATAGGCTGTGGCAAAGGTGTTTTGTCGTCCACATAGAGCGAGATGAGCACGTAGTCTTTGGTCAGTTTGTCAGCCACGTTGGCGTCGGTCCATACCGAAGCTTCCATCTTGCGGCAGTTCACGCAGCCGAATCCTGTGAAGTCTATCAGCACGGGTTTGCCCTGAGCCTTGGCAGCAGCCATTCCCATCTCGTAGTCCTTGTAGGCAGGCTCTACGGTCTTAGTGTTCAGATTGAAGTCCTGTGTGTTGATAGGAGGAGCGAAGGCACTTACCGCCTTGCAGGGAGCGCCCCAGAGTCCTGGAACCATATACACGGCGAAGGCCAGCGAGCACAGACCCAGCATGATGCAGGGCACGGGCATAGGCTTGTCTATCTCGCCTCCGATGGCGTCCACCTGGAACTTCAACTTACCGATGAGGTAGAGACCCAGGGCGCCGAAGATGACTATCCAGAGCGACAGGAACACCTCGCGGTCCAAGATGTGCCAGCCGTAAGCCAGGTCGGCTACAGAGAGGAACTTCAGCGAGAACGCCAGTTCGACGAATCCCAGTACGATCTTGATGGTTTCCATCCATGAGCCAGACTTTGGAGCCGACTTAAGCCATGATGGGAAGAGTGCGAAGAGGGTGAAGGGCAGGGCGAGTGCCAGGGCGAATCCCAGCATGCCCACGGTAGGAGCCAGCCAGTCGCCCGATGTCACCGTCTGAACCAACAGCAGTCCGATGATAGGTGCTGTGCACGAGAAAGACACCAGTACGAGTGTGAAGGCCATGAGGAAGATGGATATCAGTCCAGTGGTGCTCGATGCCTTGTTGTCTACGGCGTTGCCCCAGCGGTCGGGCAGTTTGATTTCAAACCATCCGAAGAATGAGAAGGCGAACACAGCCAAGAGTACGAAGAGAATGATGTTGAATACGGCACTTGTAGACAGGGCGTTGAGTGTGCTTGGACCTGCGATGGCTGTGACGGCGAGACCCAGAGTCAGATAGATAACCACGATGCTGAGTCCGTAAGTGCAGGCATCGCGAACGCCCTTCTTCTTGTCGTTCTTGGCACGTTTCAGGAAGAAACTCACCGTCATGGGAATGATAGGCCAGATGCAAGGCATCACCAGCGCGAGGAGTCCGCCCACCAGTCCCATCAGGAAGATATAGATGAGTGAGTGGTTGGCTATGTCGTTGGCGCCTCCGAACGCCTGCAGCTCTTTCACTACGGGCTGCCACAGCGCCTTGGTGTCGAGCTGTTCGGCAGCTTGAGCCAGGGCTGCGCTGTCCAAGGTGTTCTGCTGTGCGGTGTCGGTCAAGGCAGCCTGCATCAAGGCGATAGAGTCGGCTTTGGCCTTGGCTGCCATTGCAGCGTCCTGCTTGTTGTCGGTCTTGGCTTCCTGAGCAGCCTTGCTGTCTATGGCAGGCGCCTTGCCTGTGTGCTTGAAGTTGACCTCTGAAGGAGGTAGACAACTCTGGTCGTTGCAGGCTCCGTATTCCAGGTATGCGTCGATAACATACTGAGCAGCAGTGAATTTTACCTTCTGCACGAAAGTGGCGCTTCCTTCGAAGAAACGCAGCTTCATGCCGAACATATTGTCGTATTTCGACACCTCGTTGCCTCGTGCCTGCAGTTTGCCGACGAGTTCTACGCCTTCCATTTTGTTGACGTTGAAGGTTGCCGAGATAGGTCCGTCGCTTCCCAAACCTGTAGAGTAGACGTGCCATCCTGGTTGAATCTTTCCGCTGAATACAATCTCTGCAACTGCTGTCCCGTTAGTTTTCAACTGACTGGTGAATTTTACAGGGCTAAGCAGTTGTGCCTGTGCAATAACTGCGAACAGCAGTAATTGCAGCGTAAATAACATTTTTTTCATCCTAATCTTTATCTTTTTTATATTTGAGTGCAAAGTTACTAATTTTAATTGAAATAGTAACCATTTAGGGCGATTTTTTGTTAAGAAGATAAAGGGGAAGAAGAGGCAGGAATATTTTATTTTTGTCAGGAATGCTTCTCAAATTCTTGACTTAAAAATTATTGGCTCGAATCAAATATCTCATTCAGAATAATTCTTGAGTTAGGATAGCCTTTGTTTTAACTCCATAGAATTCTCCTTGACTTCAGAGAATGCTCTCGTAAATCTTGTCGAATTCCTGTCTTAGCAGCGCTTTGTCCTCGATGATGTCGCGCAGCATTTTCAGTTCCTTCTCGTTGGGCGAGTTGGGAATCCAGAGTTTGATGTATCCATGTACTGAGTACTTCTCGTCCATGTGGTGGGCGAAGAGTTCCCATATTTGTTCCTTGTCTTTACCGGGATTGTTTTCCTTGGCATAGAGGATGGCACGGAGGAAGATCTCGTGGGTGTCGATGTCGCGGTCGGCTTCAGCCACGATTTTGCCGTAGATGCTTCTGGGCTGACGGCTTGACGAGGCCCTGTGGTCTTCCACCGCCTCTTTCATGATCTTTATCTGGTCTTGGGAGAACCATCGCTTCAGCCGGGCATCTGCCATGAGAATCTTTCCACTCGTGATGTGGTGGATAGCTCTCGGTCCGCTCATTCCCAGGTCGTGGTAGGCAGCCACGACATACACCATGTTGATGTCGGCACCCGTGATGCGTGCCAACTCCAGAGAATTTTTGATCACCCTGTTGACGTGTCTGAGTCCGTGGCTTTCACCGAACTCTGTATATTTTGGCAGAATCTGTGTTTCCACAAACTCCATGATTTCCATACTTACTTGTTGTATCATTGCTTTTTCTCCTCATTATATTTCCAATGCAAATCCCAGGACGATGGTCAGGAAAACGATTTGTCCATAGATGAAAATATTGCGTGCCGTACTTCCCAACACCCTGTTGAGTTCCCTGCCGTGGTTGATGGCTTTCAGCTGCCGGTAGGTAGTATGGTGCATGGCTGCGTAGACGGCGTAGAGGGGGAGGGCGAAGGTAGAGGTGTCGCGCACTACGGCATCGTGGATTCCCATGCCCATCATGATGGCGAGGGGCACATACCCCAAGAGCAGATAGAGCCAGAGTGCACTCTTCTCGTCCCATCTGTCGATTAACTTGACGATGAGTGTGCGTTTGCCAGCCTCGCGGTCGTTGTCTCTGTCGCGGAAGTTGTTCACCACCAAGAGTGTGTCCACCACCAGTCCGCAAGCGATAGCGGCCATCACCACCTCAGTACTTACTGTCTTGTAGCCCTCGGGCATGATGACATAATAGGTGCAGCACACCGGTACGATGCCAAAGAACAGCAGCACCAGTATGTCGCCCATGCCGTGGTAGCTGAAGGTTGTGGTGTAGAGGAAGCAGAACGCTACGCAGGCCACTCCCACCCATATCATGGCCATTCCTCCGTAGATGACGAGTGGCAGACCGATGGCGCATCCAAGGAGCGTGGTCACGATGATACCCGTCATCATGGCGCGTTCGGTGATCCATCCTTCGGCGCAGGCCCTCTTGGGGCCTAATCGTGCCTCGTCGTCATTTCCCCGTTTAAAGTCGAAGTAGTCGTTCACGAAGTTGGAGTCTATCTGCATCACCCATGCGAAGAGCAGACACAGTAGGGCTGGTATGTGCAGGATGTGAGGCTGTGCAGCATCGCCAACTGTTTCCATCAGATAGCAGTCGCGCATAGCGAGTGCGATGGCTATCAGTACGGGTACAGCCGCAGCCGACAGCGTTTTGGGGCGCGCTGCCAAAAACCAGGCCTTTATCGAATTTGTTGCAATCATCAATTGAAGAAGTTCCAGCTAACACCGAATCGGAACACGCTGCCATTGAGCGGATAGTGGGGCACGAAGAAATAGTTCTTGTCGCCCGAACCCTTGTTGACGTGTGTCATCATTACGAAGAAACGTGTATGCTTGATGTGTACGTTGGCATAGACGTTGACGATGGGGTAGTTGCCCACTTTCACATTCTTGTCGCCATTGTCCTGTACTGTGTACTGACTCAGTGCAGGCGAATAGTCGGGGGCCTCATAGCTTGTGAAGTATCTCACGTCGGCACCCAGGTCGATGTTGAGCACCTTCACCACAGGGAATTTCAGATACAGGTTGCTGTACACGTTGAGCGCAGGCACGGGGATGACGTCCGTCTTGCTCGAGTGCTGATAGGTAATGACGTTCTCCCAGTTCAGTATTCCCCATCTCACGTCCTGGAACAGCTGGGCTGTCAGCAGGTTGACGGGGCTTCCGCTCTGCTTGGCCTGCACCGTTACTCCCGTACGTGCCGCCTGGTTGTTGTCCGTCACGTTGTAGCTCTGGCTCAGGTAGGCATAGTTCTTTATCTCGTCCACAGCCACTCTGAGCATCGTCTTTGTCTTGGCAAACTTCAGCGTTCCCATGATGCGTGTGTGGATAATCTTGTCGAGGTCGTTCTCCCACCAGAAGTGACGACCGTGATAGTTGCGGAAGTAGAACGAAGGAGTGATTCTGTGGAAGAAACCACTACCGATGACCGACAATGTGTCGCCGAGGAAGGGGATGTTCACGTCCACGTCGCCGTCGACCGCCAGTGTTCCTGCATCCTCGCCGGCCACACCGATTTCGGCCACGGCATTATAATGCAGCAGCTTGCCCTGTCGCTTGCTCAACTGTCCGCCCACACTCACCGAGTGCTCGTTGTATTTCATCACGCCGCCCTCGGTGTCAGGCAACTCGAAGTGGCGCAGGTCGTAGCTCACGAAAGCCTTCAGTCCCGCTTTAGCCCACTTGCTGAATCCCTCCAGCGTAGCCAGCGCCAGGGTGTTCTTCATCTCCCAGTGCTTGGTGTTGTCGTAGATGGAGTCGCCCTCGTATTTTCCCGCCGTGTAGTATTCGTTCAGATAGTAGTCGGCAGGTGTCTGATAGGCGATATAAGTACGGCTGTAGTTGTCGAACTTCAAGGTGTGTATAAAGCTTGTCACCGGCACGTATTCGTTTTTCATCCAGGCCGTGTCCTGAGCCGCCTTCTTCTCCTGTGCCATGATGCTGTCGGCGGCGCTCTTACCGTTCACGGCGATGCGCTCTGTCGGCTTGGCATCCTTCTTGTCGGCAGCAGGCTCGTCGCCCGCTATCTTTGCGTCGTCGGGTCGTCCGGCAAACTTAGGTGTCTTGCCGAAGGCATCCTCGTCGAACTTCTTGCCCTCCTGGCGAGCCTTTTTCCTTGCCTCCTCCTTGGCGTCCTCGGCGGCATTCTCCTTTTTCGAGGCCATGGCAAACTTCTTCGCCTTGATCTCCTCGTCGGTCATGCGCACCTTTCTGTTGAATCCCACATTGTACCTGTGGTTGAAGAACACGTGTATGCTGTTGTTTCTGTTCCAGTTTTGCTGCAGCACGGTAGGAATCTCGTTCTCGGCATAGGTGTCTTCGAAGAGTTCTGGGTGCTTGATGTAGTCGTCGTTGGTGATTCCGCCGTTCTCTGTCGTCTTTTGGTGCAGGGTAGAGAAGAGCAGGTGCGCCTGGTATCTGTCGCCTATGTACGATCCCCACATGGTGTACTTGAAGTGCGAGGTGCTCTGGCTGTCGTAGTAGCCACGTCCGTACTTATAGTCGAATCTGAATCCCATGCCCAGTCGTTTTCCCGCGTTGACGGCAAACATCGCCTTGAAGTCGTCCTCGCCGTTGGTACGGTTTCCGCAGCTGTTGAGCGTCACGTTGGTGATGGGCGAGTAGGTGTTGGTGAAGTGGAATTCGCTGACGGGCGTGCTGATGCAGTCGAAGGGCTGTGCGAAGATAAACTGCCCTTGGTCCAGCCGTCGGTCGATAAAGATACGGTTGATGCGGGGCGAGCCCAGATTGCCCAGCGAGTTGTATTCTCCCCTCAGTCCCGAGGTGAATGGGGTGTTCATGTACATGTGCTGCAGGGTGTCCACCTGTGCCTCCTGTCGGTCGCCGAATCGCTCGTCTATGGTCCACACCTTCAGTCCCTTGGGTATTTCTTTGTCCGACCCTAATGAGTCGGTTCTGACGTTCCTGTTGTTGACGGGTGCAAACATCGAGTCCTCGTTGTTGCTAAAATCGGTTTGTGCCACGACAGGCGATGTCGCAGCACAAAACAGAGTTATCGTAAGGATTACTTTACTTTTCTTCATCATTTTCTGAATAGTCGAATACATACTTCGGCGATTTTCACCACTACTCCTACGAGCAGAACTACGTAGGCAGGTGTGTGTGTGTCCATTGTGTACCACAGCGTGATGCCCACGATGACCAATAGGATGAAAGCCGAGTTCAACTTGTTGCGCACTTTCAGGTTGGTCGGGTCGCTGTAGTCCAGTCGTTTATAGTGGTGGTGAGGTCTCACGGCGTAGGTTGTCTTCTCCTGAGCCTCTTGCTGTTGCTGCTCATTGTTTTCGGCAGCATTGTTGTTATTTTGTTCTGTTGTCATATTGCGTTTGTTACTGTTCTGTTCCCTCGAAATTTATTTCACCAGAGCTGCTATTTCGTTGAAAATCTGGTCCTTTCTGTCGATGGTCTTCTTGCGGAACTTACCGAAGATGCGTGCCAGGTCGTTCTTTTTCTTGGTCAGCGCCACCTTGTCGATAATCACCTCTTCGGCTGGCAGTTTGAATCCGGTCTGTCTTCCCTCCTCATAAATATAATTAATGTGGTTGATCGACAGGCTTACCTTTCCATCTGTTATCTTGGCGATGAGGTTGTATTTGCATTCTGTTCTGTCGAGCGAGACGAAGGAGTTGCTGAACACGAGCCATTCGTCCATCGCGTTGGCGATGATGTGTTCGTCTTTGTTCACCAGCGCCATTCGGCTTGCCTTGCTCTCTTTGTCCTGAGTCAGGCCGCTCATGTAGTCGAACACCAGGTTGTAAAGCTGGGCTGCGCTCTTGCCGGGGGCTTCTATCTCTGTGTCAAACACGATTTTTCCCTGTTCGTCGAAGGTGATGGCGCCTTCCAGGTATTTGGGGTCTTCCTTCAGTTTCGTGCCGTTAACCTGAGCAGCAGGTTTAGGTGTCTCCTTCTTTGTTGCCGTAGGAATTACCCATCCTGAGCCCTGCGATGCTGTGGTGGCAGGAGCAGGAGTCGCTGTGGTTGCTGTAGGAGCCGCTGGGGCAGTGGTTGCCTCAGGAGCAGCTGTTGTTGCCGCAGCACCATTGGCTTCTGCGTTCAGTCTTGCCGCCTCTGCCTTCAGTCTTGCAGTCTCAGCCTCAGCTTCCTTTATCTGTTGCTGTATCTTTTCGGCCTTGGCTTTTGCCTCCTCAGCCGCCTTTCTCTTAGCCTCTTCCTCTGCTTTTTTCTTGGCAGCTTCGGCAGCAGCCTTTTGTTTGGCAGCTTCCGCTTCCGCCTTCTTCTTGGCAGCTTCCGCCTTCTGCTTGGCTTCCTCTACCGCCTTTTTGGCTTCCTCAAGCTTTTTCTGAGCCTCCTCCAACTGCTGTTGGGGTGTGAGGACACTTTGCGCTTGAACAGACATCAAGGGCAAAAATAAGAGTATGGAAATGATTAATTTTTTCATGATGGTTTCACCTTAGGTTTGCGGAAGATGAGGGATTCAAACCCCCGATACCCGGAAAAGGGTATACCGGATTTCGAGTCCAGCGCATTCGGTCACTCTGCCAATCTTCCTTTTCTTTAAAAAACAAATGCAAAAGTAATACTTTTTTCTTATTCCACAAAGAAAATGAACATTTTTAACACTAATAACTTGAAAAACGAAAACGCGAAGTGAAAGCCATATGTCTTGAGGGAATATTTTCCCCAAGGAGTTAAGGGAAGTTAGAGGGAAGTTATGAGAAGTTAAGGGACTAATGCCTTTGTGGACATGCACCAAACTCCCATTCTAAAAGGGCTGTTGTCCCTTAACTTCCCGAACGACCGAAGGGAGTGATAACTTCTTTAACTTCTATAACTTCTGAACTTGCGAAAGTTATAAAGGTTAGTGTTTGATTTTGAAGATGACGAAGCAAATAGTTTTTTTTATTTTCCCAACTGGGGATTTTTTTTTCTCCAGTTAGGGAAGTGATTGAAGATGTCTTTTGGGATCATAATCAAATATTTGTAAACTGTCCTTTATTACGGCATGAATCAGCCACGAGGTTTTTCATCATACCGAATAATTCCTTCCAAATGAGGTCGGGATACATGAATTTGGCTCCACTGACGTGTGCTCCGAGAACAGGGAAAATCATCGGAACGATAGGTTCGTGCATGTCATTTGATGCCTGTGAGAGCAAAAGCGACACAATTTCCGTTCCTTTTCCCAGTTTTGGCATCTTCGGAG
>ENA-UESH01000639-UESH01000639.1-human-gut-metagenome-genome-assembly--contig:-NODE-639-length-31193-cov-59.600077_pt1 | contig 31193 bp, 17 predicted proteins | sample MGYA00243001_ERZ508002 | MGnify/ENA primary metagenome ERZ508002 (study PRJEB26167, sample SAMN06115447) | human gut metagenome | host: Homo sapiens | place: China:Anhui | collected 2015-08-07... | reverse complement strand
CATAGCAAAGCCCTGGCTTGTGAAAGTCAGGGCTTTGTGATTTTTTTAGAATAAGGGAGTTTTGACACACCTCCAACCAAGTAAATGATGCTATATATTCTGTTGGTGTACTTATTGCTCGGTTGGTGCACTTCTCCCAGGGGGTGCAGCAGTCTCTGCTGCACCAACCAAGCAAATGATGCTATCTATTCTGTGGGTGAACTTATTGCTCGGTGGGTGCACTTGAGACAAGTGCACCCCCTGAAATCGCCACAACTTAGACCTGCGCCTACTTGACCACGAGACTCGTGAGACGTTCCTCTGCGAAGAGGTCCTGTGCCACACGTTGCAAGTCGGCAGCAGTGAGCGCATCGATACGCTCGCAGAGTGCTGTCACATCTTTCTTCCACCCGTAGTGCAGGTAGCTCTTGGCAAAGTCGAGGGCGAACGATTCGCGCGAGTCGCAGGCGATACCTATCTGTCCGCGTATCTGTCGTTTTGCAGCACGCAGTTGCGCATCGCTAAGCGGTCGTTGCATCACCTTATCCAGCTCGCGGCGTATGAGTCGGAGGCAGCGGTTCACGTTCTTCGGGTCGCAACCGAAGTAGACCGCCCATAGACCCGTATCGCTATAGCTCTGCGCCATACTCTCCACGGTGTAGACGAGTGCGTTGCGCTCGCGCAGCGACACATTCAGACGCGCCGTCATGCCCGGTCCGCCGAGTATGTTGTTGAGCAGATAGAGTGCTATGCGGCGCTCGTCGTGCACGTCGTAGGCACGTGTGCCCACCATCACGTGCGCCAGGTGGGTGTCCATATGGTGCTCTATGTGCTGCGCCACGTATGGCGGCAGCGTAGCGGCAGATTGCTTGCAATCGCAGCACGCTTCATCTGCAGCCACAGTGTTGGCACGCTCAAGCAGCCGCACCAATCGCGCGAAGTCGACATCGCCATAGGCAAAGAACACACTGTTCTCAGGGCGATAGTAGCGGCGTGTGAAGCGCAGCGCGTCAGCCGTGGTGTAACGACGCAGCTTCTCCGCCGTGCCAAGTATGTTGTGCCCGAGCGGATGACCGCTGAAGACGGCGTTCTCGAAGAGGTCGTAGACGAGCTCGGCAGGCGAGTCGTTGTAGCTCTCTATCTCGTCGACAATCACCTCCACCTCCTTGTCTATCTCCGCCTGCGGATAGGTACTGCGGAACACTATATCGGTGAGCAGGTCGACCGCGCGACCGATGTTGTCCTTCAACACGGCAGCATGATACACCGTCTCCTCCTTATTGGTGAAGGCGTTGAGGTCGCCCCCCACACTCTCCAAATGACCGAGTATCTTCATCGAGCTGCGTCGCTCCGTACCTTTGAAGGTGATATGCTCGCAGAAGTGCGCCATGCCCTCCTCGCGTCCGAGCTCCTCGTCGCGTGTGCCGGCACCCACAGCGTAGCCGCAATATACCACGGGTTGGGCCGACGGCAGGTGGATTATGCGCAATCCGTTAGCAAGAGTATGTGTATTATAGTTCATATTCATTGTATTTAACATACAAAATTACAATTTTTGATAGTTTCCGCCAAATTTGTAGTAACTTTGTTGTCAGAACTTTAAACCGCACATATACAATCAACAATATAATTATGAAACACTTGCTTTTGACGTTGGCAATTGCGGGTATGACCCCATGTCATATCTACGCAGCCAACGAAACAGACAAGGCTACTGAGCCGACCTTTACCGAGTGGCACGACCTGTCGGTGAACAATGTTAATCGCTTCGCTACACGCACATCGTTCTTCGCTTACGAGAACCGCGAGGCTGCGCTGAAAGGCGACCGTGACAAATCGAGCAACTTCCTTTCTATCGAGGGCGACTGGCACTTTCAGTGGGTGGAGAACGCCGACCAGCGTCCTACCGACTTCTTCCGCACCGACTACGACGACGCGGCATGGAAGACTATGCGCGTGCCGGGCATCTGGGAACTGAACGGATACGGCGACCCTGAGTACGTGAACATAGGCTTCGCATGGCGTGGACACTTCAAGAACAATCCTCCGATGGTGCCTACCAAGGACAACCACGTAGGTTCATACCGACGCACTATACGCATACCCGACTCATGGGACGGACGCCAGGTGATTGCTCACTTCGGCTCGGTGACATCGAACATGTACCTCTGGGTGAACGGCAAGTTCGTGGGCTACGCAGAGGACTCGAAGTCGGCAATGGAGTTCGACATCACACCATACCTTAAGAAGGGTGACAACCTCATCGCTTTCCAATCGTTCCGTTGGTGCGACGGCTCGTACAGCGAGGACCAGGACTTCTGGCGTCTCTCGGGCGTGGCTCGCGACTGCTTCCTCTACTCGCGCTCGCAGACTGCTCATGTCGACGACGTGCGCGTGACACCCGACCTCGATGCCGAATACAAGAACGGATCGCTCGCCGTTGCACTCAAGGCGAAGGGCAACGCAAAGTTCCTCATCGACCTCATCGCGCCTGACGGAGATGTGGTGAGCCGCAAGATTATCAACTCGTCGAAGGTGAAGAAACAGAAGGGACGCAACGTGGCTGTAGTAAACGCTACGGTGAAGTTCGACGTGGAGAACCCGCTGAAATGGACTGCCGAGACTCCAAATCTGTACAAGGTAGTGGTAACGGTGCAGCAGGACAACAAGGACGTAGAGTCGGTGCCGGTACGCACGGGATTCCGCAAGGTGGAGATAAAGAACAAGCAGCTGCTCGTGAACGGCCAGCCGATTCTCATCAAGGGTGCCAACCGCCACGAGATAGACCCCGACGGCGGATATGTCATCTCGCGTGAGCGTATGCTCGAGGACGTGAAGCTGATGAAGCAGTTCAACGTGAACGCCGTGCGCACATGCCACTACCCCGACGACCCTTACTTCTACGAGCTTTGCGACGAATACGGTCTATACGTATGCGCCGAGGCCAACCAGGAGAGCCACGGCTTCTTCTACGACAGCGACGCTATCACAACGACCGATCTCTTCGCCAAGCAGATTATGGAGCGCAACGAGCACAACGTGCACAACCAGTTCAACCATCCGTCGGTAATCTACTGGTCGATGGGCAACGAGACTGCCGACTCGAAGAACTTCGCTGCCGTGAAGAAGTGGATCAACGAGTTCGACCCGTCGCGCCCCGTACACTACGAGCGTGCCATCCTCGGCGATAACACCGACTTCTACGCTGAGATGTACATCACACCGGAGGCTGCCGAACGCTATGCCAAGGATCCGGCAAGCCCGAAGCCGATGATTCACTGCGAGTACGCACACGCCATGGGCAACTCTTGCGGTGTAATGCAGGACTACTGGGACCTCATACGCAAGTATCCTATCTATCAGGGTGGCTTCATCTGGGACTTCGTCGACCAGGGTCTGCGTGGCAAGGATGCCAAGGGCAACATGATATACAACTACGGCGGCGACTTCAACTCATACGACCCGTCGGACAACAATTTCAACTGCAACGGCTTCATCTCGCCCGACCGCAAACCGAACCCGGAGGCTTACGAGGTGGGCTACTGGTATCAGAACATCTGGACCAAGCCTGCAAACCTCGCCGAGAAGAAGTTCAACGTCTACAACGAGAACTTCTTCCGTCCGCTCGACAACGTATCGCTATCGTGGGCTATCGTGGCTGACGGCATCGAGCGTCAGAACGGCACCATCGCCGACCTCTCTGAGGTGAAGGCGCAAAGCTCTGCCGACTTCACATTGCCGTACAACCTCGACAACCTCAACGAGGCGAACGACGTGATGCTCAACATCGAATACCGTCTGAAGAACGACGAGGGACTGCAGAAGGCTGGCGACGTAGTGGCTTACCAGCAGTTCGCACTGCGCGAAGCAAAGGGTGCCGACCTCTCACTCAGCGAGAACGAGGCGAAGGCTCTGAAGGCGGTGAAACTCACCGACAAGAAGAAGGAACCATTGCTCACTCTGCAGGCGCAGAACTTCACGCTCGCCTTCGACCGCGCTACGGGCTTCATCACACGCTACGAGGTGGGCGGCAACTCGCTCCTCGGCGAGGGCGGTTCACTCAAGCCTAACTTCTGGCGCGCTGTAACCGACAACGACATGGGCGCACAGTCGCAGAACAACTTCGCTGCTTGGCGCACTCCGAAGATGAAACTTCGCTCGCTCACAGTTGATAAAAAACTGAAGACTGTAGTAGCTGTGTACAACATGCCGGCTGTGAAGTCTACACTCACACTCACATACCAGGTAGAGGCTAACGGCACACTCGTAGTCACTCAGGATCTGAAGACCACTCCGGGCGCAAAGGTGTCAGAGATGCTCCGCTTCGGTATGGTGATGAACCTGCCTTACGACATGGACCAGGTGCAGTGGAACGGACGCGGACCAGTGGAGAACTACTCCGACCGCAAAATCTCGCAGAACGTTGGCATCTACCACTCTACTGCCGACGACCTCTTCTACCCGTATGTACGTCCGCAGGAGACCGGAACGATGAGCGACCTGCGCTGGTGGAACCAGACCAACAAGAACGGTGTGGGCTTCCGCGTAGAGAGCGACAAGCGCTTCTCGGCATCGGCTCTGCACTACGACCTCCTCACTCTCGATGAGGGCGCAGAGAAGCACCAGCGCCACTCGCAGTCGATAGAGAAGTCGAAGTACACCAACCTCTTCATCGACCTCGTGCAGTCGGGTGTCGGCGGTGTAGACAGCTGGGGCGGCGACGGACGCGCCCGCAAGGGTCACCGTGTGGAATACAAGGACTATACTTTCAGCTTCCGACTCGCTCCAAAGACATTGTACTAATATGTAGCTCAACGCCTTTAGTTGCAGCAACAACAAATAACAAGAGGGTATGGCTCGATTGCCATACCCTCTTATTGTTTACCCATTTTTTACTCTTAAATGTTTTGTGGGTGCGTGGTATGGGCATCTTGCCCGTACCTCCTATTTTTTACTTTTCTTCTTTTTTCTCCGTTCCTTTTTTCTCCTCCGGATGGAGTATCTTCTTCACGGTCTCGCCGATGGGCAGCTGGTCGAGCACGCCGAGACTCGGCGCTACGGTCTTCACGAGTGAGTTGAGGAAGTTGCCGGTTGCGCCGTCGCCACCATCGAACACCGTGACGTTGCCGAGCTGCATCTTCTCGAACGCCTTGACCTGCTCGCCTGCAATCTCCTTCCACTGGTCGACCATCTTGTACTGGATGGCGATAGCCGGGTTGAGCTCGGCAGCTTTCACCATTGCCTGGAAGCCGTCAGCCTCAGCCAGGAGCGACATCTTCTTACCCTCTGCCTCGGCTTCGAGACGCATCCGTATGGCTTTTGCCTCAGCCTCAGCCTGCGCCAGCGTAGCCTTTGCCTTCGCTTCTGCCTCGCGGATGACCTTCTCGGCTACGGCATCGGCTTGCAGGATAGCCTCCTGCTTGGCAACTTCAGCCGGCACTATCTTCTCTGCCTTCAGCGACGACTCTACCTTCAGAGCCTTTGCCTCCTCCACTTCCTTCTGTGCTCTCTCGCGAGCGGTCTGCACGGCAGCCTCCGAACGTGCTGCAGCCTCGCCAGCCTCCTTGTCGGCGTTGGCTTGGGTGACGGAGAGCTGAGCGTTGGATAGCGCAATTTCCTTCTGTGCCTCGTTGCGACCGATGGCTGCCTTCTTCTTAGCCTCAGCCTGCTTAATCTCCATGTCGGAGTTAAGCTCGGCGATACGACTCTCCTTAGCCGTGTTCGCCTGCTCCACATTGATGTTCTTCTCTGCCTCGGCACGAGCCACCTGCGACTCCTTGTCGGCATTGGCGAGAGCCACCTGCGAGACGCGTTCCTTGTCGGTCTGCGCCACGGATATCTCCTGCTCCTTGCGTGTGGCAGCGATAGCCACTTCCTGGTCCTTGCGAGTCTCGGCAACGCGTGTCTCGCGCTCCTTTATCTGGTTCGCAATCTTTATCGCACCGAGCTTCTCCTGCTCCTCAATGTTAGCCTGAGCCTCGTTCTGCGCCTTCGACTCCGCCTCCTTACCGAGGTTGACGATGTAGTTGGCTGCATCGCGTATGTCGCTGATGTTGATGTTCATCAGATACAGACCGAACTTGCGCAGCTCGGTGTCGATATTGTCCTTCACCTTGGCGAGGAACTTGTCGCGGTCGGAGTTCAGCTCCTCGATGGTCATATCGGCGATGACGAGACGCATCTGTCCGTAAACAACGTCGGTGATGAGGTTCTGCTTGTCGTCCATTGAGAGTCCGAGCATACGCTCAGCTGCGTTCTGCATCACTTCTGGGTCGGTACTGATTGCCACGGTGATGGTCGTGGGCACGTCGACGCGGATGTTCTGCGCAGAGATGGCACCGGTAAGCTTGCAGTCGATCTGCATCGGTTTCATAGAGAGGAAGTCGTAGCCCTGGATGATGGGCCACACGAAGGCAGCACCTCCGTGGTAGAGCTTCGCCGACTTCGAGCCGCCGGTCTTACCGTAAACGACGAGCACCTCGTCCGACTTACACTTGCGGTAGCGCGAGAGGATGCCAATGATGCCGAGCAGCACGATTACGACGAGCAAGCCGGCGAGAATGAAAAGGTTTGTTCCCATATTTTTAAGTTATTAGTTTTTAATTATTAATCATTAATTTTGGGGCGGAGCGAATGAGGGTAATTATTAGTTATTAATTTTTAATTATTAATTATTAACTTGGGGCGGAGCGAATGAGAGTAATTATTAGTTATTAATTTGGGGGTTGAGAAGATGAGGAAAACGCCTAAAGAAGGTTTAAACCTCCAATCCGCGTCGGTCGGTGCAGACATCCGCGTCGGTCGGCGCAGACATCCGCATCGGTCGGTGCAGACATCCGTATCGGTCGGCGCAGACATCCGCATCGGTCGGCGCAGACATCCGTATCGGTCGGCGCGGATGAGAAAAGCTAACAAATTATCCGCAGTCAAAGCAGCATTTGTCAACACATCAACATCTCACCACCTCACCATCTCACCACCTCACCACCACACCATCTCAACACCACACCATCTCACCATCTCACCCTATATAATACGTATTATCGCGGTAGGTCTTTATCGTCACCACCTGGTCGGTCTTGTAGTCGGTGCGTCCCGACTCCGACACGACATCGAGCTCGCGTTCCGCACCGTCGCGCTTCACGAATATGGTGTATCGTCCGTCGCCCACATTTATATATATGCGCCCCGCTCTGCCTACAAGGCTGTAAGGCTTCTCGGGTTTGCGCAGGTTCTGCAGACGATACGCCAGCACGTAAGAGTAGAAGAGCACGAGCATGAACACCATGCCCACCAACACAGCCAAGGCATATGTCTGCCACGTGTCGCCGCCGAACAGCACACGTGTCCAGCCGAAGCCGATAAGGAAGTGGACAAGTCCCTTGAACGAGAACAGACTGCCAAGGTCGAAGTCGACATTGGCATCGCCGTCAACGTCCATGTCCAAGTCGCCAAAGAACACGGAGATTACAAACTGAAGCAGAAAGATGCCGGTGGATACCAGCGCGGTAAGCATAAAGATTTCGTGTGAGGTCATGTGGTTGGGGTTGTTAGGTTGATATGTTGAAGTGGTGAGGTTGAGATGGTGAGGTTGAGATGGTGAGGTGGTGAGGTTTTAGGTTGAGATGGTGAGGTGGTGAGATGTTGAGATTTGTTTGGATGATGTTGTGGAGTTGATATGATGTTATAGTGATATATGCAAATGTCAACACATCAACATCTCAACACAACAACACACTTCTCAACACATCAACATCTCACCATAACAACACATTTCTCAACACATCAACATCTCACCACCTTACTCCTCTTTCTTTGGGAGCAGCAAGTTGAGCAGTACGGCGAGGAGGAATACAACGGCTACGCAGTTCTCTGCGAACACCGTGCGTACAATCTCAGGGAATATCTTAAACATCTCGGTAGCTTGTGTAAAACCGAGACCCACGCTGAGCGAGAGACTCACGATTACCATGTTGCGCTGCGAGAAGCCCGTGCGTGCCATCATACCGAAGCCTGCATAGAGAATACTACCGAACATCATAATGGTGCAGCCACCGAGCACAGCCTGCGGAATAGTGGTGAGGGCGTGACCCACTACGGGGAACACACCGCCTATAATCATCACCAAAGCACCGATGCCGATAGTGAAGCGGTTCACAACGCCCGACATAGCTGCCAAGCCTACGTTCTGACTGAACGATGTGATTGGCGTACAGCCAAACAAGCCCGACACGCTACTTACGAAGCCGTCGCAACTGATGGCTGCACCCATCTCCTTTGTCTCAGGGTCGCGGTTCAGCGCACCGTTGCACAGAGCAGACGTGTCGCCGATGGTCTCCGTAGCCGACACGAGATAGACGGCTACAACCGAGAGTATGGCACCGATATTGAACTCCGGCGTGAACGGCAGAAGGCGCGGCATCGACACTACAGCCAAACCCGAAAGACCGCTGAAGTCGACCATTCCCATGAAGCAGGCAAGGATGTAGCCCACGATAAGGCCCACAAGAACAGAAAGCGAACGAAGAAAACCCTTTGCGAAAACCTGACAAAGGAGGCAGGCAAGCAGCGTAACAGAACCCACAATCCAGTTGTTAAGGCTTCCGAAATCGGGTGCACCAAGACCACCTGCAAACGAGTTGGCACCAATAGGCAGGAGCGAGAAGCCGATGGCAGTAACGACCGTTGCCGACACGACGTGCGGAATGAGCTTTATCCAGTACTTCACGAACAAACCGAGCACGCCCTCCACGAGTCCGCCGACTATGACCGCACCGATAAGCGTGCCCATGCCGTATGCGCCGGCGATGCTGATGGCGAGCGAGAGGAACGTGAACGAAATACCCATGACGATAGGCAAACGCGAGCCGATGCGCCACACGGGGAACAACTGCACAAGCGTACCGATGCCGGCTATCACCATACAGTTCTGTATAAGCGTCGCACTGACCGCGCTGTCAAGGCCGACAACGCTTGCTAAAATCATTATCGGGGTGATGTTGCTGACAAACATCGCCAGCACGTGTTGCAAGCCAAACGGGAGAGCTTTCCCCAATGGCACTCTACCGTCAAGCTGATAGAGATTCTCAATTGAATTCTTCATTGTGTGTATATAAACGTTTATTATAGATCAAAAAATCGCGAAAACCTATTTCTGATGTGCAAATATAGCGATTTATATTCAAAAACAGACACACAACGCTCACTATTATTACTACCTTTACCGATTCTCCCGGTTAATCAGATTCACAACTACCTTCACCATCACGTCCTTCTCCTCGGTTCTACTCTCGGCGATCATCAGCGTGAGCGCCACAAGTGTGTTGTCGGCAATGCGCTTGTGTCCGTCCTCGGCGTAGAGCACGCGGTTGTTGTTGAGGAACCAGAGGAAGAGCATCGCAGCAATGCGCTTGTTGCCGTCGCTGAACGAGTGGTTCTTCACCACAAGATACAGAAGCATTGCGGCTTTCTCCTCAACCGACGGATAGAGTTCCTCGCCACCGAAGGTCTGATATATCTGTCCGATGCTGCTCTTGAACGAGTCGTCCTTTTCGTTAGCAAACCACTTGCTGCCGCCGAACTTCTCCTTCAATGCGTTGATAGCCTCCATCGCATTGTCGTAAGTGGCGCGGAACGACTCGTCCTTGGTAGTCTTCGATATAGAGAGCGACTGATAGTCGTACTGGTCGAGCGTGTCGAGCGCATACACATAGTCGGAGATAACGTTGAACAGTCCGCTATACTCATCTGTCGTAACCTTGTCCTGCAAACCGACAGCACGCGACATAAGGCGCACAACATCCTTCAGCTCGTTGTAGCGGTCGATCTTTATCTGCTGATTGATGACATAGCCCTTGATGAGGTATTGCTTGAGGACGGAGGTCGCCCATTGGCGGAAACGAGTGCCTTGTACAGACTTAACACGATAGCCTACAGAGATGATAACATCAAGGTTGTACATCGTTGTTTCATATGTTTGGTCTTGATCCTTACCCATATGTGCAAATTTTGCACATGTGATATGTCGGTCAAGTTCACCTTCTTTATAACAATTGTTTATATGACGTGTAATAACTGTTCTATCACGTCCGAACAACTCCGCCATCTGACTCTGTGTTAGCCACACTGTCTCATTCTCCAGCTTCACATTAAGCTGCACGCTACCGTCTTGCGAGCGGTATATTTCTATTGAATTGTTCATATTCTACCTTTTTATCTTTAAATGCTGCGTGGCTGCGTGGTATGGGCAGGATGCCCATACCTCCTACCTTTTTACCTTTTTACTTTTAATACATTCTGCGCTCCGCCCAGTCGCCACGGTCGAGGTTGCGGTAGCCGATGGCTTCGCTGATGTGCTGCACCTCCACGCGTTCTGAGCCGTCAAGGTCGGCGATGGTGCGCGCCACTTTAAGTATGCGGTTATAGGCACGGGCGGAGAGCGAGAACTTCTCCATGGCGGTGCGCAGGAGATTGATGGAGGCTTCGTCGGGCTCGGCGAACTGGTGAATCATGCGCTCAGTCATCTGCGCATTGCAGTGTATGCCTTTGAAGTCTTTGTAGCGGGCGGTCTGTATGTCGCGTGCCTTGATGACACGCTCACGGATGGCAGCACTCGGCTCACCGGGCTGCGCTTTCGAGATGTCCTTAAACGGCACGGGCGTAATCTCGCACTGTATGTCGATGCGGTCGAGCAGCGGACCGGATATCTTGCTCATGTAGCGTTGTATCTGTCCAGGTGTGCAGCAGCATTTGTGCGTCGGGTCGTTGTAATAGCCGCAGGGACATGGGTTCATCGAGGCGATGAACATGAACGAGCAGGGGAACTCCACGGTGTACTTCGAGCGCGAGATGGTTATCTTATGGTCTTCGAGCGGCTGACGCAGCACTTCGAGGGTCTGCTTGTTGAATTCGGGCAGCTCGTCGGCGAACAAGACACCGTTATGTGCCAGCGATATCTCGCCAGGCTGCGGATTGATGCCGCCACCTACGAGTGCCACTTCCGATATGGTGTGATGGGGCGAGCGGAACGGACGCTGCGAGATGAGCGATGTGCCGCGTTTCAGCTTTCCGGCTACGCTGTGTATCTGCGTCGTCTCCAGACTCTCCGAGAGCGATAGCGGCGGCAGAATAGAGGGCAAACGCTTCGCCATCATCGACTTGCCCGAACCCGGTGGGCCCACCATTATCAGGTTGTGGCCGCCTGCCGCTGCCACTTCCAATGCACGCTTCACGCTCTCCTGACCGCGCACGTCTGCGAAGTCGAGGTCGAAGCGGCTCTGCTGCTCGTAGAACTCGCGGCGTGTGTCGACGTGTGTCGGCTCGTAGATCTCTCTTCCGGTGAGCAGATTGATGACATCTGTGATGCTCTCCATGCCGTACACCTCCAGATTGTTCACCACCGCTGCCTCACGCTCGTTCTGCTTCGGCAAAATCAGTCCTTTGAACTTCTCGGCTCTTGCCCGTATGGCTATGGGCAGAGCTCCTTTCACGGGCTGCAGCGTGCCGTCTAAGCTCAGCTCGCCCACGAGCATGTAGTCGCCGATAGTGTCGGCTGTCACGGCTCCGCTCGCGGTGAGTATAGCCATAGCCAGCGGCAGGTCGAACGAGCTACCCTCCTTGCGCAGGTCGGCTGGAGCGAGGTTGATGGTGATGTCTGCGTGCGGAAACTTATATCCGTTCACCTGCAACGCCGACGCTATGCGGTCGCGTCCTTCGCGCACGGCGGTGTCTCCGAGTCCGGTCATGCGATACATCACGCCGGGCACGATATTCACTTCCACGGTTACGGTGGTTACGTCGAGTCCGTTTACGGCTGCGGAATAAGTCTTTACGAGCATAGTTATATTCGGGTTTTAATGGGTTAGTTGTGTGCGTTCTTCCGTAAGTCGGAAGTGGCTGTTGACTACAAATTTAGTTGTTTCCTTTGTTTTATCCAAGTGTATGGCGTTTTTTCTGCCAAAAATACACTAACTTTGTATAAATTATTCGAAATACTTACAGAATATGGAGACTACTTTAAAGTCAAGTTCACAAGACATGTCGGTAAGCGTCTTGATGATTAACGACAAGGGTTTAATGATTTCCGTGTTAGGGCAGGACTACTTCCTTTCCTACAACCGCATTCCGTGGATGCGCAATGCAAGTATTTCGGATGCGCTCAACGTACAGATGTGCGGACGCAACGCCATTGAATGGCCTAATTTGGATGTAGATCTGGAGATTGAAAGTCTGAAGCATCCGGAACGTTACCCTTTGATAATGAAAAGAAACGAGTTGGACAACTGCCGGTAACATGCCGACTGCTTGTCCTCTACTCCCACAAAAAACAAGCAAAACAACATGGAAGAAGATTTCGACATACGTCAGGAGCAGGGACGCAAGGGCGAGAAGGACTTTGAGAACGCTCTGCGACCACTGCGGTTCGGCGATTTCAGCGGACAGCAGAAGGTGGTGGAGAACCTCGAAGTGTTCGTAGAGGCGGCGAAGTACCGCGGCGAACCGCTCGACCATACGCTGCTGCACGGTCCCCCAGGACTGGGCAAGACGACACTTAGCAACATCATAGCCAACGAACTGGGCGTGGGCTTCAAGATTACGAGCGGACCGGTGCTCGACAAGCCGGGCGACCTCGCCGGCATCCTCACATCGCTGGAGCCGCGCGACGTGCTGTTCATCGACGAGATTCACCGCCTATCGCCCGTCGTGGAGGAGTATCTCTACTCGGCGATGGAGGACTACCGCATCGACATCATGATCGACAAGGGCCCGTCGGCGCGGTCTATACAGATCGACCTCAACCCGTTCACACTCGTGGGTGCCACGACGCGCAGCGGACTGCTCACGGCTCCGCTCCGCGCACGCTTCGGCATTAACCTCCACCTCGAATACTACGGACCGGAGATGCTGCAGAAGATTATCAAGCGCTCGGCAATGATTCTGAAGGTGCCCATCGACGACGATGCGGCTATAGAGATTGCGCGCCGCTCGCGTGGCACGCCGCGTATTGCGAACGCTCTGCTGCGCCGTGTGCGCGACTTTGCGCAGGTGAAGGGCAACGGACGCATCGACCGCGACATTGCGCGACTCTCGCTCTCAGCACTGAACATCGACCAGTATGGCTTGGACGAGATTGACAACAAGATACTGCTCACCATCATCGACAAGTTCCGCGGCGGACCGGTCGGCGTGTCTACCATCGCCACCGCTATCGGCGAGGACACGGGCACCGTCGAGGAGGTGTACGAGCCGTATCTCATCATGGAGGGCTTCATAAAGCGCACGCAGCGCGGACGCATGGTCACTCCCCTCGCCTACCAGCACCTCGGACGACCGATGACGGGCAGCAACGCTGTGGAACCGGGACTGTTCGACTAAAGCATACAGAGAACCGTAAAACATTTGGCTATGGACTATCAACCATTATTGGAACACATCCGACAAGAGATAGAGGTCTACGCTCACGACGGCAAGCAAGCCGACTACATCCCGGCTTTAGCTAACGTAAACCCCGACCAGTTCGGGCTCTGCCTCAACATTCTCGACGGCAGAACCTACCGTCTCGGAGCATCCGACGTGAAGTTCTCAATACAGAGCATCTCAAAGGTGTTCTCGCTTGCCGTAGCACTGAGTCTGTTAGGCAAGGAGCTATGGCAAAGAATAGGCAAAGAGCCTTCGGGCACTGCCTTCAACTCGCTTGTGCAACTGGAGTACGAGCACGGCAAGCCGCGCAACCCGTTCATCAACGCCGGTGCCCTGGTCACTGCCGACGTTATCCTCTCGCTCATCGACAACCCGAAGGAGTTCTTCATCAATTTCGTGCGCACGCTGGCTGACAACCCTGACATCAACTACTCGGAGGAGGTGACGCGCTCGGAGCTGAGCTGCTGCAATCTGAACGCTTCCATTGCCTATCTGCTGAAGCATCACGGCAATCTGCATAACGATGTGCACGACGTGCTCGACTTCTACTGCACGATGTGCTCTGTAGAGATGAGCTGCGAGGATCTCTCGCGTGCCTTCATGGCATTCGCCAAGAGCAGTCAGCCGTTCTCTCACGCTGGTGTCAACCTGAGCATATCGCGAGTGAAACGCATCAATGCCATCATGCAGACCTGTGGCTTATACGACGAGTCGGGAGAGTTCGCATTTCTTGTCGGTCTGCCTGCCAAGAGCGGCGTGGGCGGAGGCATCGTGGCTTTATACCCTTCGCGCTACTCTATTGCGGTATGGAGCCCGCGACTCAACTCGAAGGGCAACTCCATCATGGGAATGAAAGCGCTTGAGCTGTTCACGTCCGAAACGGAGGAGTCAATATTCTAAAAACATCATATGTTGTGAGGTGATTGCTTCAGCCATTCGTACAACTGACCGGCATAGTACAGCGGTATATTATACAAAGTGAAGGGGCGACCATCGGAGCGAGTGATAACATCCGATGTCATAGGTCCGTTCCAAAGGCGCAAAGCTATTTCTTCTTTCGATTCTTCCATGAAGATGTGAAGTGAGTGCAGCTTAGAATTGCTGCCCGTCTTAACCTCAATAGGAAGCAGATGCGACTTATAGCGAATCAAGAAGTCGACTTCTGCCTGCGAGTTGCGTGCATCACGCACCCAGAACATTCGCTTCTCACCAAACAGAGTTGTTGCACCAAGCAACTCCTGAGAAACAATATGCTCAGCAATATCACCGTTCCATAGTTCGTTAGTATCTGTAGTGAAAAGCAATTCCTCTTGTAGTCCTGCCACATAATTTACAAGCCCCGTGTCGAGCCATAGGAGTTTTGGACTCTTCTTTAGGTCGGGCAGTATCGGAAATGATGCTGAGGTCTGTGGATAGACCAGTTCAAGCAAGAGGGTCTTCTCAAGAGTGCGAAAGGCGTTACTGATATCGGCAGACTTAAACGAGGAATTGGTAAACTTAGCAAACTGTATTCTGTGTGCAGCAAACGACCAACCATAGTTTAGGATATAGCGTATAGAATCCTGCTCCTTCACTTTGCTGGCATACTTCTCCACATCATCACGATAACCCGACAGAAGAGAGTTGAAAAGAGGGTTGAGCCTCACCATATCACGATGCTTAGCATAGTTTGCCACCACCTCTGGCAGTCCGCCAATTATCATATACTTTCTGAAGAGGTCGAGCGTGTAGCTATGTAGCGATTGCGGCACTGCTATTTTCTCCACTTGCTCAGCAAGCAGTTCCTCGCCTATAGCTGCCAGAAACTCCACAAAAGTGCATGGACGCAGAGCCATATACTCGACACGCCCTACGGGAAAAGAGATATAACGCCCCATAAGACTTTCGAGCAATGATCCTGCTGCTATCACGTATAGGTCGTTACGCTTCTCATAGAAGTAGCGCAACGACTGCACCGCATTGGGTTCGTTCTGTATCTCGTCGATGAATATCAGGGTGCGTTGACTGTCCTGACGTACATTTGCCTTGAAGAAGATACTTGCAAGCAAATCGTCGAACGAGGTGTCTGAAGCAAATATATTGGCAATAGTCTTGTCCTCGAGATTCAGATAGATATAGTTGTCGAATTCTTCGGCAAACATATCAACAAGTGTTGTCTTGCCTACCTGACGGGCTCCACGCAAAACCAGTGGTTTGCGGTCTTCTTTCTGTGCCCATTCGCGAAGATAATTGAGTGCTGTTCGTCTAAACATATCTAAATACTTATATATCTTATACAAAGAAAGTGCAAAGATACACGAAAAAGTTCAAATCCAAACCAAGAATCGAGCATTTTTGTATCAAATCCAAACCAACCAACATCAAAATACGTATCAAATCCAAACCAACAACTCAAAACTCAAAACTCACAACTCATTCCGGTGCAGCTCTGCCAATAGCTTCACGCTCTGGCAGTGCAGGTCGATGTGTCGCTGTAGCTTCTCGTAGATGCTGTTTATCTCCACGTAGTAGACGAGGGCGGTTATCTCGCCCTGCTGCAATGCCTTCTTGAAGAGCGCGAGCGACTCCTGCAGGAGCTTCACGTCGCTGTGGTCTATCACCTCCTGCAAGCCCTGCAGCTGCTCGTAGCTGGTGCGCAGCTCGGCTTCTGCGTCGTGCTGCGCCTGCTGCACCTGCAGCTCGGCACTCTGACGGCGCTCGCGTGCCGCCTTCACGTTGCTGCTGTTGCTGTAGAGCGGAAAGCTCACGCCTACCATAAAGCCGTTGATGGCTTCGCGCTGCTCGGTGTTGCGGCGGTAGCCGAAGGAGATGCTGGGCAGCCACTCGCTCTTCTGCTGCTTCAGGTTCAGGGCGGCAGCGCGCAGGGCGGTCTGCGCCACTGCCACGTCGGCATCCGAGGCGAGGGCGAGGGCGCGATACTGCTCGAAGTCGGCTATCGGCTCGTAGTGGGGCAGCTCGGTGGTGGCTACGTCGATCGGCTTGCCGCCGTTGAGCTGCTTGAGCTGCTGCAGGAGGGCGGTGCGCTCGCCCTCTGCCTCGCTGACGAGGGTGCGCACCTCCATGCAGTCGAGCTTCACCTTGTTCAGCTCAAGGGCGTTGGCATCGCCTGCCTCCATGCGCTTCTCGTACATCAGGAGGAGGGTGTCGCTGTTGGCAAGGCGCTCGCGGAGCATGGCGAGGGTCTGGTTCACGCGGATGAGGTCGAGGCAGACCATCTGCGCCTGCAGGAGTATGTCGCGGCGCTGCTTGGCTATCTGCTTCTCGCCCACCGCCTGCTGCATCTGCGCCTGCTTGCTGCGGGCGGCGTACTTCGTAGGGAAGTCGATCTCCTGGCTCACCACGAGCTCGCTCTCGGCTACGCCGGAGTAGCCTTTCGTGAAGAACGGACTGTACTCTACCGACGGACCGCCGAGGGTGTTTGTGGCTTTCACGTCGAGCACGTCGGCACGCGTGTCGTGAGCTGTCGACTGCAGAGTGAGGTTGTTCGCTGCTATCTGCTTGAGCACGTCGCCAATGGTGTCGGCGAGGGCGGCGCTACACGCGCTGAGTGCCACGGCTGTGGCGATTAGATATCTTCTCATATATTATCGGTACTATGAATGCGTTGAGTAATGTAGAACTGATGAGTCCGCCGAGTATCACCTTCGCCATCGGCGACTGTATCTCGTTGCCGGGCAGGTCACCGCCAAGGGCGAGGGGCACGAGGGCGAGAGCTGAGGTGAGGGCGGTCATGAGTATGGGGTTCAGACGCGAGAGCGAGCCTTCGACGATGGCGTCGCGCACGCTTCTGCCTTCCTCTGTGCGCAGACGCTTGTACTCGGTGATGAGTAGCATACCGTTGCGCGTGGCGATGCCGAAGAGCGAGATGAAGCCGATGACGGCTGGGATGCTTACCTCGCCGGTGGTGAGCACGATGGCGAAGATGCCGCCGATGAGTGCCAACGGGAGGTTGAGCAGTATGACACCGGCTTCAAGGGCGTTGCGGAACTGCATGAAGAGCAGGAAGAAGATGACGACGATGGCAACCATGCAGGTGAGGTAGAGAACGCGGCTGGCACTCTCCTGACTCTCAAACTGTCCGCCGTACTCTACGTGGTAGCCTTCGGGCAACTGCACTTTCTCGCCTACTGCCTGCTTGATGTCGGCTACTACGTCGCTCAAGGCTCTGCCGCTGGTGTTGGCGGAGATGACTATCTTGCGCTGCACGTTCTCGCGGTTGATGGTGTTGGGTCCGGCACTGGATATGATGTCTGCCACGTCGCTCAGTGGCACCTTGCGTCCGTCCTGCGTGTCGATGATGAGGTTGCTCACCTCGTCGTAGTCGGCTGCCTTCACCACGAGGTTGAAGGCTCTGCCGGCTTCGTACACCTGCGAGACGGTCTCGCCGGCGAGGTTCACGGCGAGGAACTCGTTGAACTCGGGCAGCGTGATGCCGTTGCGCACGAGCAGTTCGCGACGCGGCACTATCTTCAGTTCGGGACGTTCTATCTGCTGCTCTACGTTGAGGTCGGCTATGCCCTTGATGTCCTGGCAGGCGTCCTTTATCTGATTGCCGATGGTGAACATACGGTTGAGGTCGGTGCCGAAGAGCTTGATGGCGATGCTGGCCTGCGTGCCCGAGAGCATGGCGTCGATGCGGTGTGAGATGGGCTGACCGATCTCGATGTTGGCACCGGCGAGCACCGAGAGGCGCTTGCGCACGTCGTTGAGCACTTCCTCATGGCTGCGGTCTTTCAGCTCGAACGGGGCTTCTATCTCGCTCACGTTCACGCCGAGGGCGTGCTCGTCGAGTTCGGCGCGGCCTGTCTTGCGTGCCACGGTCTTTATCTCGGGCACCTGCAGCAGCAGTCGCTCGGCACGTGCGCCGATAGAGTCGCTTTCTTCGAGCGAGATACCGGGCAGCGAGGAGATGTTGATGGTGAACGAGCCTTCGTTGAACTTGGGCAGGAAGCTGCTGCCTAAGCAGAAGAACACGCCCACGGCGACTACAAACAGCGCTGCGGTGCCTACTATCACCTTGCGTGTGTTGGCGAGCACCCACAGCAGGGCACGCTCGTAGTAGGTCTTAAGCCACACTGCCACGAAGGCTTCCTTCGGCAGCTCGCCCTTGCTCTTGCCGAGCAGGTAGCTGCAGAGCACGGGGGTGAGCGTGAGGGCTACGAGGGTGGAGGCGAAGAGGGCTGTCACGAAGGCGATGCCAAGGGGTATGAGCATCCTGCCTTCCATGCCGCTGAGGAAGAAGAGCGGCGCGAAGCTCACCACGATGATCAGCGTGGAGTTGAGGATAGGCATACGTACCTCACGCGAAGCGTTGTACACGAGTTCGATGATGGGCACTCGCTCTGCCTCGGGCAGCGCACGGTTCTGGCGTATGTGCTTGTACACGTTCTCCACGTCGACGATGGCATCGTCTACGAGCGAGCCGATGGCAATGGCAAGTCCGCCGAGGGTCATGGTGTTGATGCTGATGCCGAGGGCGTTGAGCACTATCATCGCCACGAGGAACGAGATGGGTATCGTGACGAGCGAGATGAGCGTGGTGCGCACGTTGGCGAGGAATATCATAAGGATGATAACCACGAAGATGGCGCCCTCGATGAGCGACTTCTGCACGTTGTCGATGCTGCTCTCGATGAAGTCTGCCTGGCGGAAGATGTCGGTAGAGATATGCACGTCGGAGGGCAGGGTCTGCTCGAGGTCGTCGAGTGCCTGGTCGAGGTGCTTCGTGAGGTCGATGGTGCTGGTGTTGGGCTGCTTCGTAACGGTGAGGAGCACGGCTGACTGGGCACGCTCGCTGGCTACACCGAGCTTCGGCGACTGGTTGCCTATCTTTATCGTGGCTACGTCGGCGAGGGTGACGACGCTCTCGCCGTCCTTCTTCACGATGTTCGTACCGAGCTTCTCCACATCGTTGGTCGAGGTGATGCCGCGGATGATGTACTCGTTGCCGTATTTATAGCGCACGCCACCGTTGGTGTTGGTGTTCATGCCGCGTGTGCACGCCATGATGTCGGCGAGCGACACGCCGAAGTGCTTCATCCTGCCCGGACTCAGGAGTATCTGGTATTCCTTGATGTCGCCGCCGTGCACGCTCACCTGCGCCACACCGCCGGTGGAGAGCAGGCGCGGACGTATCACCCAGTCGGCGTACGTGCGCAGGTCTTGCTGCGAGGTGTGCTTACTGGTGAGGCTCACGATGAGCACCTCGCCGAGTATCGACGACTGCGGACCGAGCACGGGAGCACTCACTCCGGCGGGCATCTGCTCGCCTACTGCGGCGAGTTTCTCGCTCACTATCTGACGTGCAAGGTAGATGTCGGTGCCCCAGTCGAACTCCACCCACACTACGGAGAAGCCGTTGGTAGACTGCGAGCGCACGCGGCGCACACCGGTGCTGCCGTTGACGGCGGTCTCTATCGGGAACGTCACAAGCTGCTCCACTTCCTCGGTCGCCATACCGCCGGCTTCGGTCATGATGACCACGGTGGGGGCGTTGAGGTCGGGGAACACGTCCACATCGGTCTTACTGGTGGAGTACAGTCCGCCTATGACGAGCAGCACCGACGCCACCAACACGAGTATTCTGTTCTCAAGCGAGAACCTTATTATCTTATTCAACATAGCTTTTTTCTTTATTAGTTAACGAGTTAACGAGGAGATTTCCTCAAGAGGTGCACTTATAGGAGGGTATGGCATCCTGCCATACCCACGCTGCCACCAAACTATCTTCCCACAGAATTCACCGAATTCACAGAAACCTCTTGCTGAGATATTCTCCCACAGATATCACAGATGCGCACAGATATTTTAGGACACCCTTCCAGTCTGTGCAATTGTAGGAGGGTATGGCATCCCTGCCATACCCACGCAACCTCTCAGGGGGTGCACTTGTCTCAAGTGCACCAACCAAGCTGCCACTGCATCCTCCCACAGCAAGAGACTTCTGTGTATTCTGCGTGTTCCGTGGGACAATATTACGCAACCTAAACATCTGTGTGCATCTGTGCCATCTGTGGGAGGATTATTTAGGGCTGCCACACGCACCCACCCAGGGGGTGCAGCTGTCTCAGCTGCACCAACCAAGCTGCCACTGCATCCTCCCACAGAATTCACAGAACACACAGAAACCTCTTGCAGAAATGTACTCCCACAGAATTCACAGAATTTTCTTGCAGAGGAGAATTTCTGTGTATTCTGCGTGTTCCGTGGGACAATACTACGCAACCTAAACATCTGTGTGCATCTGTGCCATCTGTGGGAGGATTATTAAATGGGCGGCGTGGGTATGGCAGGGATGCCATACCCTCCTAAGTGTGTTCTGTGGGCAGTACATCTCTGCTTGGTTGGTGCAGCAGAGACTGCTGCACCCCCTGAGAGAACATCTGTGAGTATCTGTGAAATCTGTGGGAGAACACCACGCACCCTAACCTTCTATGTATTCCGTGGGAGGACACGCACAGTTTGCTTGTCTACTCGTCCCTCGTCCACTTAAAAATTAATGATTATGGTTATGCGCCGGGATGGCGTTTGCAGCCGAAGCCAATCGTACTTGCACGGCACCCTTCGTCACGACGCGGTCGCCCTGCTTCACACCCGTCAGTATCTCCACACGCTCGCCGTCACTCTCGCCGAGCGTCACCTCCTGCTTGCGGTAGCCCTCCGCGTCTATCTGCACGTAGACGAAGTGTATGCCCTGCTCCTCGGTGAGGGCGGTGAGGGGCAGTGTGATGACGTTCGGGCGGTCTTGGGTTATGAGGTATATCTCGGCGTAAGAGCCCTGCACCACGTCGCCCGTGTTGTTGAACTCGAAGATGACGGGCAGGTACGAGTTGTTCACCTCCGCCGAGCGACCGTACGACTTTATGCGTCCGCCCATATCCGTGATGTCGTAGAGACGCTTGCTGTAGCTCGTGCGGAACTTCGCGCAACGTATCTTGTTCAGCTCATTGAAGTGGCGCTCGGGTATCTCGGCACGCAGGTAGAGGTGTTTGTTCTGCGTGATGATAGCGAGCGGCTGACCGGCTTCTACGTAGTCGCCACCGTTCACGAGACACTGCTTCACGTAGCCACTGCGCGGAGCCGTCACCACTACTCCACCCGCGCTGCGCGTGCGCTGCATACTGTTATATGTGAGCTTCGCCGCCTCATACTCGGCTTTCGCCACGGCGAGATCCTTCTCGCTTATTATACGGTCCTTAATGAGTATCTTCGCGCGTGTGTAGTCGCGTTCGGCACGCTCGTAGTCGATGCGTGCACGCTGCACGGGGTCGCCTTCAGCGGTCTGCATACCGGCGGAGGTGATAGAGAAGAGCGTGGTGCCGCTTGCCACCTTCAGTCCCTCGCTCACGTGGTTCTTGTACTGCACGCGTCCGCTGATGGTAGCCACGACGGTGGTCTCGTCGCATGATGCCGACATCACCTTACCACTGGTATGTATCACACCGTGGAACGTGCCTGGCTTCACCTCCTCCACCTTCACTCCGGCTGCACGGGCTTTCTCCGCAGAGAGTATTATCTCGTCGGCATGTGCGCCCTTCGCCTCTTTGCCTGCAAGCTCAGCCTCATGGTCGTGACCCTCCGCCTCGCTGTGCTCATGGTCGTGATCGTGGTCGTGCGCAGCATGTTCATGGTCGGCATGGTCGTGACCGTCGTGCGCATTGCCTCCGCACGCGCTCATGCCCGCCACAAAGACTGCTGATAATAAGTAATAGGATATTCTTCTAATCATATTTCATTTGTTGTTAATCACTAAGAGAAAAATAATCTTTGACAAAGTTCGGAAAAATATTCTGCAACCTTGTTGCAAACTTCAAGGGGGGGGCAGCTGTCTCAGTTGCACCAACAAAGCTAACAGAGCTATCTCAAGGGGGTGCACTTGTCTCCGCTCGGCTTTGCCGCTTGCCAGAGCAAGAACTGCACCAACAAAGCAAACAGTGCAAACTATAGGAGGGTATGGCATCCTGCCATACCCACGCAGCCACCAAACTATCTTCCCACAGAACCCACAGAAACCTCTTGCTGAAATATCCTCCCACAGATGTCACAGATGCTCACAGATATTTCTTGCTGAGATATTCTCCCACGGATTGCACAGAACACGCAGAATTTTAGTCCACCCAGTCTGTGCAATTGTAGGAGGGTATGGCATCCCTGCCATACCCACGCACCCTCCCAGGGGGAGGTGTGTCAAAACTCCCTCCTAATCTGTGGGCATCTGTGAAATCCGTGGGAGGCTCTTCTACGCCAGAAATTTCTGTGAATTCTGTGAATTCCGTGGGAGGATTGGCAGAGAGTGGCGTGGGTATGGCAGGGATGCCATACCCTCCTAATCTGTGCACATCCGTGCAATCTGTGGGAGAATATCTTGCGCCAGAAACTTCTGTGAATTCTGTGAATTCCGTGGGAGGATTGGCAGAGGGTGGCGTGGGTATGGCAGGGATGCCATACCCTCCTAATCTGTGAGCATCTGCGAAATCCGTGGGAGAATATTCTCCGCCAGAAATTTCTGTGAATTCTGTGAATTCTGTGGGAGAATTATCAAGTGGGCGGCGTGGGTATGGCAGGGATGCCATACCCTCCTAAGTGTGTTCTGTGGGCAGTACACGCACCCTAAACTTCTGTGGGTTCCGTGCATTCCGTGGGAGAACACGCATCCCCCTGGGGGGAAAACACAAAGAGGGCATGGCGGAATGCCATGCCCTCTTACGTTAGTTATGTGGATGCGTGGGTATGGCAAGGATGCCATACCCTCCTATGATTACTTAACGAGTACCTTCTTAACCTTGCCGTCAGCGGTGCGAACGATGTTCAGACCCTTCTGGAGCTTGTTAAGCTTAACGCCGTTAACTGTGAAGAGCTGTGCCTCACCGTTAGCAACCTCAGCATTGATTGTGCTGATGCCGTCAACAACCGGCTCTACAACCTTAAGAGTTGCGTCCCAAACGCCACCACCGTCAGAGAGGATACTGCTTGAACCACCAGGGAGGATGCAGTTCCAATCGAACTTGAAGCGGATACGATATTCGCCAGCCTTAGCAGGAGCCTTGAACGAAGGTGCAGCATAAGTATTGCGAGCATCTCCTGTAAGTTCATCACCTACTGAGTTGTAACCAGATGCATCGTTCTTTGGGTTAGAGTCGAGAGAGTAGAAGCTGAATGCTACCAAATCGGTGCCAGTCTGATCCCACTGTCCCTCCTTATAAGAGAAGTCGCCGTCGTTGTCGAAGTCGATGTAAACGAAGCTATGCATCCATTCGCCTGTATAATCGAACGAAGCTGTCAGTTCGCTGCCAGCCTCAACTGTGAACGGCTCGTCTGCTGTATGATCCTCGTAAGCAGCCTTTGAAGTCTTAACGCTCTTTGTCTGCTTTTCCTTGCCTGCCTGCTGGAGAGAGAAGCTGTTGAGCATACGTCCATGAGCACTTGTATTGAGAGCTGTCTTATCGAAGCTAACAGGATATTTCTCATCTGGAGTATCCTGCTTCTCGTAGTTGAACTCACCACCGAGAGTCTTCTCACCTGCTGTGATAGTGAATGTGAGTGCGAATGCATCGTTTTCAGTTTCTGCTTCATCATTCATGATTACATTGAACACAGCTGTTGCAGATGTAGCACCGAGGAATGTAGCAGTAGCCTCGTCAGCAGTAGCGTTGAGAACCATTGCTGGCTCAGCAGGAGTTGTTTCACCCTCTTCTGCGAGCGGATCCTGACCACCAGGTTGTGGTGTAGGAAGTGTGCCAGTGAATACGAGGTCCTGAGTCTTCTCGTTGAGAGTTACGTCCTTAAGAGTGAGCTTGAAGCCACCTGTAGCAGTAGCCAAGAACTCTACCTTAGCCTGGTCAGCCTGGAAGAGGTCTGTCTCAGGAGCAGCAGCGTCGTAGATGTGGAGGTTGCTTGTGTAAACCTCAGGTGTTTCTTCCTCAGTGTAGTTGAACTCGCCCTGATATTCTAAGCTTGTATTATTGAGAACAAAGCCCATCTTGATCTCTTCAGCAGAAACCTCTGTGATCTCGAATGTACCGTTCATCTCCTCGCCGAAGAAGGTAGTTGTAGCCTCGTCAGACTTAGCAATGATTGTGAGCGGCTCTGTTGCCTCAGTAGGAGCCTCTTCAATGAGTGCATTACCTACGAATACGAGGTCCTGAGTCTTGTTGAGCATATTAACGTCCTTAAGAGTTACCTTATAAGACTCGTCAGAGTACTTGATGATGTTCACCTGAGCCTCTGCATTCTCTACAACTGGCTCTTCGCCATCAAAGATGCGGAGGTTGTTTGTGTATGTCTTGTTAGAAACCTCTGTTACCTCTGGAGTTACAGCGTCTGGGTTCTCACCAACAACTAATGTCACACCAGCAGCTGTCATTGTCATGTAAAGACGCTCTGCGTTGTCCTTTTCGTAAACAACACCTGCTACATCGTATGTCTGAGAACCATTAGATACCTTACCAGTGTAAGTAGTGCGATTCTTATCGTCTGTACCCTTTGTAAGCTCAGTCGATGTGTACTCGGTTTCCATGTACTTGAGAGACATATTGATTGTCTTGTCAGACATCTCCTTAACTTCTACTGTAGCGTCAGCAAGCTTTGAAGATGTAGTTCCCTGTACCATATAGAGAGCCTCGTTGAAGGTCTTCGTGTCCTTAACAGAAGGAGGAGTAACTGGCTCTTTCCAACCGAGAGGAACAACCTTAATGTATTTGTAGAGAGCGTGTGACGCTGCGTCGCCGCCCTGACCAGATCCTACTGTAAGGTTCGCCTGAGCAAAGAGACTCGTCATTTGACTTGCAGAAATCTTAACCTCGCCATCAACAACGAATCCTTTATCTTTTGAAACCTCAATACTAAACGGGCTTTTTCTATCAAACACGCCTGTATTATTGTTGTTTCCAGGCATTGGGAAGTAAGCCTGAAGCATTTGTCTATTATATGTCTGTGCTGGTGTTCCATATCTATCAAAATACTTATTGTAAACGTGGAGAGCTCCGTCCCATTGTGTACAATCTACACCAAGACCGACGATGTGTTCGAGATCATTTCCACAGGAAGTTGGGTCAATAGACATGACTACTTTCTGCTTGTCCCAATCAATTTTAAACGAATGGCTGAAGCGATTGCCATCATTCTTGAAGTTCTCAAGCACGGTTACGACAGATGATGTTTCGCCACCAGTCTCGCCACCGCCGGTAGAACCGCCGTCGAAGCCTTTGTCAGTACCGAAGGTGTACTCAAAAGGATAACCTACGATAGCGTTAAGAGCCAACTTACCTTTTAAAAGGGCGTAAGCCTTTGTCCCATTAAACTTAACGAGGAGAGACTGACCACTAAGAGAGTATCCACTAGGAACACTTCCATTGGCAAAAACTTCTGGTTTGCTTACTTCGATAGTAGTCAAACCATCAGCATTTGTTGTGCCTGCTACTCCGTCGCAGCTGATGTCGCCCCAATTTCCAAAATCGGCAGCGCTGAAATCACAACCACTTGCGGTCACATTGTATGTGCCGTCTACTCGCTTTTCAATGGTGAGAGTACCTTGCGGCAACGATTTTTCACTAGAATTGCTGCCCACAGTCAGCTTGAAAGTAAGCTGATCGGTGTAATCCGTAGCAAATGCCATAACGGTAATCATCAACATCGAAAGAAGAGATAAGATTTTTTTCATACTAAATCCTTTCTTTGTTTGTTAATAAATTGTTATTGAATTAAGTTAATTAAAAAAATTCTGTTTGAATAAATCGGTTTTAAAATCGGTTTCTTTCGGTTTTCAGTTGCCGGGGGATCGTTGCTGCTTGTGTTGGCGTGTATGAGTGACGCGCCGCACTCCGGCACTACGCACTCCCTCTTCGGTGCAAATTTAATAAAAATATGTATAGCAGCAAAAATTTTCACAAATTTTTTAAGTTTTTACACTATTAACTCACACAAAACGCACATTCCCTCCTACGAAAATTCCCACGGATATCGGATTAGGAGGGTATGGCAGGATGCCATACCCACGCAGTCCTCTTAGGGGTTGCAGCGGTCTCCGCTGCACCAACCAAGCACTCGTGCACCAACATTAATTATCCCACGGAATTCACAGATTTCACAGAATTTTCTGGCGGAGAAGAGCCTCCCACAGATTGCACGGATGTGCACAGATTAGGAGGGTATGGCATCCCTGCCATACCCACGCAGACACCAAACTATCTTCCCACAGAAGCCTACGCAACCTAACCATCTGTGGGCATCTGTGAAATCCGTGGGAGGATATTCCTCACCAGTCGTTTCTGTGAATTCTGTGGGAGAACCTTACGCAGCCTAACCATCTGTGGGCATCTGTGAAATCTGTGGGAGAATATTTCCGACAGTCGTTTCTGTGGGTTCCGTGAATTCTGTGGGAGGACTTCAGAGGGCGGCGTGGGTATGGCAGGATGCCATACCCTCCTACAAAAACTCCCACAGATTGCACAGATGCGCACAGATTAGGAGGCAAAAACGCAACCTAAAGATCTGTGAGCATCTGTGAAATCTGTGGGAGAATATTCTCCGACAGTCGTTTCTGTGAATTCGGTGAATTCTGTGGGAGGTATGGCAGAGGGTGGCGTGGGTATGGCAGGAATGCCATACCCTCCTACGATTGCTCGGTTGGTGCAGCAGGGACTGCTGCACCCCCTGAGAGGTTATTGCAAGCCTTTTACCTCTTCTATTGATAAGCCTGAGCCCTGTGCAACCTGCTCTACGGTAAGTCCCATTGCAAGGAACTGCTTCGCAATAGCTTTCTTCTCTTCCGCACGACCTTCTGCACGACCTTCCGCACGACCTTGTTTCATGCCTTCCGCACGACCTTCCGCACGACCTTCCGCGTGTCCTTCCGCGTGTCCTTTCTCTCGTGCTTCGCGCTCTGCAGCTGCCATGCACGCCATATTGTCGCGCACGACCCAGAGGCTGTTCTCGTACGCCTCCCACTCCTTCTTTGTGAGTCGGTGGCTGTCGGCATAGTCCTCAAGCTGCTTGAATATCTCCTTTTGTGCCGTGAACGGCATTCTGCTTAATGCTTCCATATGCTTCAATACGTAAATCCATTTCTCAAAATCTGTTTCACATTCCTCCGCCTTCTTCTCGAAGAGCGGAAGCGCCAAGTAGATAAAGCGGAGCTTGTTGGACACCTGCGCCTTCGTGTCCTTGTCCGCTAATACTATGTCCGTACGGAACTTAGATACCTCGTCCGTATGCGGCATGTAGTTCATAAAACATATCGTGTAAACGGGCAGAAACTTATAGGCATCCTCGCGCTCTGCCCTACCCTTGTCCACCTGATCGAGGATGCTACGGCAGGCGTAGCAGATGGAGCGGTCGAGGAAGTTCGGCTGCCAACGGTTCTGCATCTCCACGATGAAGCGGTCGCCGGTGTCCGTCTCGCAGTAGACATCGCAGATGATGCCACGCTGGTCTTTCGTGGGTGGCAGCAGCTCCTTGTCGCGGAACGTGAGGTCCTTGACGTGTAGTTCATCGACGAGCAGGTCGTTGAGGAAACTTATCAGCAACGGTTTACTGAACTCCTGTCCGAACAGTCGCTTGAAGCCCCAGTCGGTGAACGGATTGATGTATTTGCCCATAGTCGAATGTATTGTTTACATTGCAAATATACAATGAATGTTTGTAACTACAAAGAAATCAATGCTTTTTTTGCATCTGCACATTCTCCCACAGAACCCACAGAACCCACAGAAGCTTCTGGCGGAGAAGAAAAAATCTGTGAGCATCTGTGAAATCCGTGGGAGGCTCTTCTCTGCCAGAAGTTTCTGTGAATTCCGTGGATTCCGTGGGAGGATTACAATGTTGGTGCACGAGTGCTTGATCGGTGCACTTGAGACAAGTGCACCCCCTAAGAGGGTAGCGTGGGTATGGCAGGGATGCCATACCCTCCTACAAAAACTCCCACGGATTGCACGGATGTACACAGATTAGGAGGCAAAAACGCAACCTAAAAATCTGTGAGCATCTGTGAAATCCGTGGGAGAATATCCTCTGCCAGAAGCTTCCGTGAATTCTGCGTGTTCTGTGGGAGGACACGATTGCTCGGTTGGTGCAGCAGAGACTGCTGCACCCCCTGAGAGGGTGGCGTGGGTATGGCAAGATGCCATACCCTCCTAAGATTAGTCGGCGAGCTTAGCCTTGATGAACTCGCGGTTGAGACGAGCGATGTTGGCGATAGACTCGTTCTTCGGGCACTCAGCCTCGCAAGCGCGAGTGTTGGTGCAGTTACCGAAGCCGAGCTCCTCCATCTTGGCGATCATTGCCTTTGCACGCTTAGCAGCCTCCGGGCGACCCTGCGGCAGGAGAGCGAGCTGGCTCACCTTAGAGCTTACGAAGAGCATTGCCGAGCCGTTCTTACATGCAGCTACGCAGCAGCCGCAGCCGATACATGTAGCGCAGTCCATAGCCTCGTCAGCGTCTTCCTTCGGGATGAGGATGGCGTTGGCGTCCTGCGGCTGGCCGGTGCGAACGCTTACGTAACCACCTGCCTGCATGATCTTGTCGAACGCTGTGCGGTCTACCATGCAGTCCTTGATTACGGGGAACGCTGCTGAGCGCCACGGCTCAACTGTGATTACGTCGCCGTCGTTGAACTTACGCATGTAGAGCTGGCATGTGGTAGCGCCCTGGTTCGGTCCGTGTGGGTGACCGTTGATGTAGAGTGAGCACATACCGCAGATGCCCTCGCGGCAGTCGTGGTCGAATACGAAAGGCTCGTTGCCTTCCTCGATGAGCTGCTCGTTAAGGATGTCGAGCATCTCAAGGAATGAGGTATCCGTAGGGATATCCTTCATCTCGCGTGTGTCGAAGTGGCCCTTGTCCTGAGGACCGTTCTGACGCCAATATTTCAGTGTGAATGATATGTTTGCCATAATTTTTATTAGTTCTTATAGTTACGTGTCTGTACCTTGATTGCCTCGTATTCGAGCGGTTCCTTGATGAGTTCAGGAGCGGTCTCGTCGTCGCCCTTGTACTCCCAGCAGCCTACGTAGAAGAAGTGCTCGTCGTCGCGCTTTGCCTCGCCCTCTTCTGTCTGGTGCTCCTCGCGGAAGTGACCACCGCAAGACTCCTCGCGTGAGAGTGCGTCGTGTGCGATGAGCTCACCCATGAGGATGAAGTCGCGGAGGTGGATTGCCTTGTCGAGCTCTACGTTCAGGCCTTCCTTCTTGCCAGGGATGAAGAGGTTGGTGTTGAACTCGTTGCGGAGCTTCTTGATGAGCTTGATGCCTTCCTCAAGACCCTCCTTTGTGCGGCCCATGCCTACGTGCTCCCAGAGGATGTGGCCGAGCTCCTTGTGGATAGAGTCGACAGAGCGCTTGCCCTGGATGCCCATGAGGCGGTCGATTTCTGCCTGAACGCCCTTCTCAGCTTCTGCGAACTCGGGGAGGTCGACAGAGAGGTGCGGCCAGATAGCCTGGTCGGCGAGGTAGTTCTGGATGGTGTACGGCAGCACGAAGTAGCCGTCAGCGAGACCCTGCATGAGGGCTGATGCACCGAGGCGGTTAGCACCGTGGTCAGAGAAGTTGCACTCGCCGATTGCGAACAGACCGGTGATAGAGGTCTGGAGCTCGTAGTCTACCCAGATACCGCCCATTGTGTAGTGGATAGCCGGATAGATCATCATCGGGTTGTAGTACTTCACGCCGTTGATTTCGTTTGCAAGCTCGCCCGGGTTTACGTCGGTGATCTCCTCGTACATGTCGAAGAGGTTGCCGTAGCGCTGACGGATCACGTCGATGCCGAGGCGGTTGATTGACTCAGAGAAGTCGAGGAACACAGCGAGGCCGGTGTTGTTCACGCCGAAGCCCTTGTCGCAACGCTCCTTGGCTGCGCGCGAAGCAACGTCACGCGGAACGAGGTTGCCGAATGCCGGATAGCGGCGCTCCAAGTAGTAGTCGCGGTCTTCCTCCGGAATGTCCGAGCCCTTCTTTGTGCCTGCCTGGAGAGCCTTTGCGTCTTCGAGCTTCTTCGGCACCCAGATGCGGCCGTCGTTACGCAGCGACTCTGACATAAGTGTGAGCTTAGACTGCTTGTCGCCGTGTACGGGGATACATGTCGGGTGGATCTGTACGTAGCAAGGGTTAGCGAAGTAAGCGCCCTTACGGTAGCACTGAACGGCTGCTGTACAGTTGCAACCCATAGCGTTTGTAGAGAGGAAGTAAGCGTTGCCATAACCGCCGGTAGCGATTACTACGGCGTTAGCCGAGAAGCGCTCGAGCTTGCCGCTGACGAGGTTCTTAGCGATGATACCGCGTGCGCGACCGTCAACGATTACTACGTCTTCCATCTCGTAGCGTGTGTAGAGCTGTACGCGGCCCGTGCTCACCTGCTTAGAGAGTGCTGAGTAGGCACCGAGGAGGAGCTGCTGGCCGGTCTGACCCTTAGCGTAGAATGTACGTGACACCTGAGCACCACCGAACGAGCGGTTGGCAAGCATACCGCCGTACTCGCGTGCGAATGGTACGCCCTGGGCTACGCACTGGTCGATGATGTCGTTTGACACCTCTGCCAGACGATATACGTTAGCCTCGCGTGCACGGTAGTCGCCACCCTTCACTGTGTCGTAGAACAGACGGTAAACTGAGTCGCCATCGTTCTGATAGTTCTTGGCTGCGTTGATACCGCCCTGAGCGGCGATAGAGTGAGCGCGACGCGGTGAGTCCTGGATGCAGAAGTTTAAAACGCGGAAACCCATCTCGCCGAGGCTGGCTGCTGCAGAAGCACCTGCAAGACCTGTACCTACAACGATGACGTCGAGCTTGAGTTTGTTCTTGGGGTTC
>ENA-UESH01000620-UESH01000620.1-human-gut-metagenome-genome-assembly--contig:-NODE-620-length-31806-cov-8.960667_pt1 | contig 31806 bp, 28 predicted proteins | sample MGYA00243001_ERZ508002 | MGnify/ENA primary metagenome ERZ508002 (study PRJEB26167, sample SAMN06115447) | human gut metagenome | host: Homo sapiens | place: China:Anhui | collected 2015-08-07 | study... | reverse complement strand
GAGAGTTCGTCATCTTCGTTTTCCTCAAACATCTCAGGCCCCCAATCCTCATCACGCTCGATGTCCTGCGCCAGCTTCTCCATCCCGGCATAACACTCCATCTCGGAACGGATGAAGTAGAACATCTGGTCGTACCAGCGCTCCAGATGCAGCGATTCATTCTCCAGCTTACGGACGAAATCGAACACCAGCCTGTTCAGATCAGGATCAACCGTCAGTCCGGCAACCTCATACAGCCGCTTGCGGGTCAGTGCCAGATCGGGGTTGCCGTAGGCATAGAGCAGCTTCTTTTCATCAAAAGTCAGTTTCATAGGCGTGTACCTCCGTATCAAAAAAGGGGCTGCCGTGTGCAGACCCGATGTAACGAAAAGACCGCCTTGCAGTCGTGCAGGGCGGTCAGAGATGCAATATTGTATCAGACAAAAATCAGCTCAGACTTGATGATTTCCTCGGCGCGGTTTCGGATGCTGTTCATCCGGAGCACCCATTCCAGTTGATCGGCGGCTTTCAGGTCTTCGGTCACATCCTCGGCTTTCTGCATCTGTCGGACGGTCAACACAAGCTGTTCCTCGGCCTGCTTGTCCAGCTTGGCAAGGTAGCCGCTTAGCTCACCGGACAGGAGCAGTTGATTGTACCGGATAGGATGATGTTCTTGCAGATATTTCTTATGTAAGCGGCCCCACCTCCCGATGGGGTGCTGTTCTGCCGGGGCTGCTGCGGTCAGGTTCGGCAGATAGTGGTCATTGACAAGGGTGTAGTCCAGACCGTTAGCGTTGTCATGGATGGAATTTTCAAGTTTGTTCATGCGGATTCTCCTTTCAGTTCATCGGTTGGTTCAAGTTGAAGGGGATTTTTTTCGGCAAGCTCTTGTTGAGCCAGCTTTTTCTTTTGGGCATATTGGCGGCAGCGTTCCCGGTTTTTCTGTAAGAGTGCTTCGTACTCTGCTGCTGCTTGCGGGTCAGTTTTAGCAGCTTCTCTCAAAGCCACTCGTTTTTTCTTGCGGTTTTCTCCAGATGTTTTTTGGTACTTTTTACGCTTGGCTATCTGCTGTTCTGTAATCTTTTTCGCATCGTCGTGGTTGATCTCGATTTGGCTGGGAAAAGTATCGCCAATGAAGTTGAAATAAATGTCGATTTGCTGTTGACGGTAGATCGTCCGTCCGCCGGATGCGGAATGAATCACCACTTTTTCTACCAGCTCGTACAGCATTTCATCTGTCAGCGTTTCACAGTCCTTATATTTCCGAATCAGTTTTACAAAGCGTTTCAGGTCAACTTTCGTTGTTTCAGCGTTGTCCAGTTCTTTTTTCAGTTCCGCCATACGGATTTCACAGCCCGTTTGTTCTTCATCGTACTGTGCCATCCGGGACTTGAACACCGCACGAATTTTGTTGCTGGTATCTTTGGCGTACCACTCGTTCATAATGTTCAGAAAGGGCGTAAAGTCGTTGTCTGTTGGATTGGCACTGTCTACATTATTATTGATGGCAATGAACCGAACACCTTTTGATGGAAACTGAATTTCGGTGTAAAATCCAACTTCCAGATAGTTCCGTCCAAAACGGCTCATGTCTTTTACAATGACCGTTGCAATATGCCCAGCTTCGATTTCGGCAATCATTGACTGAAAGCCGGGGCGGTTGAAGTTTGTTCCGCTGTAGCCATCATCAGTAAAATGTTTGATATTGTTGAAACCACTTTTGCGGGCGTAGTCTTCCAGATACTTTTTCTGGTTCAGGATGCTGTTGGATTCACCTTGCAGTTCATCATCTCTGGAAAGCCGTTCATACAGAGCCGTGATTTTTCCTTGGTTGGATTTTGCCATAGTTTCACCTTCTTTGTTTTTTGGTTGGAGTTTGGTTGCTTGATATGTAACAAAGATACGATATTTTTATCCTTTTGTAAACGCATCTTTGTTTTATCCTTGTTCATTATAGCCCTTCGGGTCAGTAACCACATAGGAACTGTGACATTGTAAAAGGTTGGGCTTGAGCCAAAACCGAGTCTTGCCGCTGCCGGAGCCGCCCACCACCAGCACATTTTTGTTCCGGGCATTCTTGGGGTCCGGCGGACGGTTGCTCATCATCAACCGTTCTGTTTTGGTCAGGATGATGTTGTCGGCAAACTTGGGAGCCATGAACGGCTCGATGTCCTTGGCATTGCCCCACCGGGCAGAGCCGTACTCCATGCCGTGTCGGTACTTCTTTGCATTTTTGCTCCGCAAATATACGGCAAGCCGTAGTCCTGCGCCGCAGGAAAAGCCAATAAGCAAATCCAGCGGATGCAGACTGGGCAGCGGGTTCACAAATGCCACCGGGAAAGTTCCCATCATCGCCATGATTTTATCGCCCAACTCTTTGCCCTCGGCAAGCCGCCATGCTTCACCAAGGTTCGTTGCCACCAGCCCCAGCAGGATATAGGGCAGATACAGCGCAATCAGCTTCGTCAGCTTTTTCGTGGTCATAAGCCGCGTTCCTCCTGCTTGTGCCGGACTTTGCCGGGAAGTTCCGCTGCGGCCTGCACCAGTTCGTGCAGCTTTTCCAGCACGGAGGGACGCTTGGTTTTGCTCAGCAGGGATGCCGAATATTCTTTGAAAGCGGCATTGAACGCTTCCACATCCGGGGCTTTGAAAAAGACCAGATACCGGGGCGGCACTTCGGAACTGTCCTTACGGATGGCGTAGTCGATGCCGTACTTTTTGGCGTACCACTCAAAGCCCTTAATGTTGGTTTTGTCGATTTCCACGCTGGAAACACCCCGGTTCTGCCGCAGAAGCATACGGACACTCTGTTTGCCGCTGGATTTATCGGCCAGTAATTTTGACTGATACTGCTGAAGTGCCGTTCGTCCAGCGTTCAGAATTGTCCGGGCGGTCAGCTTCGTGGTGGACACCACGATGTTGAATGTTTTCTGCTCGACTTCTTCCTGCAATTTCACCACCATCCCTTGCCGCCTGCATCAGCGCAGCCACGAAGAAGCCGCAGAGTGCGCCGAACTCAAAAAATGCGAAACCGATGAAAAAATTCAGCATAACACACCTCAGACGATGCAAATGCAGGGCAGCTTCTGATCGTCTGCCATGAGTGTAACGCTGTGGCTCGCCAGAAACTTCTGGAAACGGTACACGTCATCAATGGTAAGCGAAATGAAGTTCCCGTCCATGTTGGTGCGTACCAGAATGACCGGGCCAGTCAGGTAACGCTTGCCCGCCATCTTCAGAACCTGTGCCGGATTGTAGCAGAGCAGCAGCGAAGTGTCGGGAAGATGGATGCTGGCATCGCTTTCATCGAAGCAGGGCAGAATGTCAGGGGCTTCATCCAGAGTAATAACCGTCAGTTCCATATCCGGCGCAATGGCGGCAAAGTAGACTTCACCGGGCTTCTTGCCACCTGCCAGAATGGTGCAGATGCGCATATCGATGGTGATCTCCTCGGAACGAATCATACGAGTAGCGGTGTTGTTCATAGGCTTTTTCCTCCATGTTTGCAAAAGAAAAAGACCCAAAGTGGGTCTTGCGTTTTATCTGATCGTCAGCGTTCAGCTTCATGCTTGCGCTTTTTCATGCGCTGGTCGAGCATCTTGAGAATTGAATTTTCGATTTGTTCTGACGAATAGTTGCTCGGAAAATATTTTTTGATAGAATCGCTCCTGAATACAACTTTTTCGGTTTTACTTTCTTCCAAAAGCCCAATGATTTTTTCTTCCATCTCTCTCGGAGTAGAGCTTTCGGGAAAATATTTCCGCAGGGTATCGTTTTTGATAACAACTTTGTCCAATTCGTCCTTTTTCGGTTCACCCATCACGGCAAAGGCGACGTCATACGAGAAATGACCTTCCTGCGCCAGCTTTTTGAGCCGTTGCGCCTGTGAAAGCGATGGGGCGTTTTGCGTGTCAGCCATAGCTTCAAGAAAATCTCGCTGCTGGCTTTCATCAAGATAAGAGAGTTCCACCGCAGGGTTAAATGAGATTTTCTTTTCGTCTACCATGTCCAGCAGTTCCGGGATAAGATTGGTTAAGCGGATAAAACGGTGTACTTGGTTGCGGCTATCACCAGCTTCTTGTCCAACAATATCAAGAGCTTGCAACTTCATCCCAACTTGGGATGAAGTTAAATCTGACCTAGCACCTTGCCTTTTCAGTGCATCCAGTTTCATCTTATAGGCAAATGCCCGCTCACTCGGCAAAATCTGTTCGCGCTGAAGATTGGAATCAACCATGAGCAGAACGGCGGCATCGTCCGACATATCACGGACGATAACCGGCAGGGTTTTCAGTCTAGCAAGCTGTGCAGCGTGTTGGCGGCGATGGCCGGAAATGATTTCGTAGCCACCATCCGGGCGCGGACGAGCAATCAGCGGATTTGTGACACCCAACTGCTTTATGCTTTCTACTGTGCGCTGCATAGCTTCATCATCAAGCACCTTAAAGGGATGGTCTTTGAACGGATACAACTCATCAATGGGAATTTGCTGTACCTGTTCGCGCTGTTCTTCCTGCCGCGTTTCTTCGGTGGAAAAAATATCATCGTAGCTGTTCAAACTGACGTTTAAGCCGTTTTTCGGCATCGGCCAACACCCCCTTTGCGATGGAATGATAGGCTTCTGCCACTTTGCCTTTCGGGTCATACTGGAAAATGCTTTTTCCGGTCGTGCTGGTTTCGGCAGCGCGGACAGAACGGGGAATTGTCTGGTCGAACACTTTCAAATGCTTTCCGTAGGCTTGCCGAATCAGATTGCTGATTTGCTGCCCATAGATGGTGCGGCTGTCCGTCATGGTGAGCAGGATGCCCTCAATTTTCAGTTTCGGGTTTATCTGCCGCCTTACTTTCTGCACGGTTTGAAGCAACTGCTCCAGCCCTTTTGCCGAAAGATATTGTGCTTGCATCGGAATCAGTGCGGAATCTGCCGCTGCCAGCGTGTTGACCGTCAGCATACCGAGAGAGGGAGTGCAGTCAATCAGAATATAGTCGTACTCGCGTTTTGCGCTTTCCAACACCTGTTTCATCACTTTCTCCCGGCTCATGGTATTCACCAGAGCCACTTCCAGTCCGGCCAGTTCGATGTTGGCCGGGATAAGGTCAACGCCCTCCGCATGGTGCAGAATCCCTTCGCCGGGTGGAATACACTGGTCGTTTATGGCTTTCTGCATAAGAGTGGAGAGTGTAGTGGGCAGTGCATCCGGGTCTTGCCAGCCCATACTGACAGTAAGCGAACCCTGTGGGTCAGCGTCCACAAGCAGAACTTTCTTGCCCTCCATTGCAAGCCCTACGCCCAAATTTTCACAGGTGGTGGTTTTGCCCGTGCCGCCTTTCTGGTTGATAACGGCTATCGTTGTTGCCTTTTTGGAAATTTTCATCACCTCCGAGCTGCTAAATCATGGTTGACTTTGTTTTGATAATAGAGCTGTATTGTGGTTGGAGCATTGAATAGTGCAGCCAGAAGGTACTGCTTCATATTCCGTATCGGGGAAGTGTTCGCTGCCAGACAGTCCAGTACGAAGCGGATGTGGTCTGCATTCAACGTTTTTAGCCGACTGAGCACAACTTCGGCGGGCTTATCATCGCCAGCGATTCTTATGAGTTTACGCTTGCTGTCACAGGTGTCCACCAGCAAATCTACGATCTGATAGATGGTATCTTCATCATCCGGGTAAAGCCGGAGAAGAAGTTCTATCTCCAAAGAACGTGAAAAATATTCTTCGAGCAGTTTACGATTCTTCATTTTCTCCAATTCATCGGAAAGGATAGGATTCGTATTATTCCGCTCTGTCTTACTCTTTTTATTCTTATTACATCGTGATTTGAGCGGGTCTTGACAAGCGTTTTTAGGACTTCCAGATTCGTGATTTTCACGATTCTGGACACGCTCATTTGAAAGGTCTGACGAAAAGTTTTTCACATACACCAAACTCGGTTTGCCCAGTCCACGGCGTTTTCGTTCAATTAAACCAAAATTTTCAAGTTCCCGGAGTAGCTTGGTCGCTTTGTTGTCTGCGCAACACAAAGCCCTCTTGACATCCTCGATCGTGAAAATGATGAACACCCGGCCTTGCTTGTCGAACCATTCATTTTTAACAGAAAGGCTCATGCGGTCAAGCAGGATGCCGTAGAGTGTTTTGGCATCGGTTGACAGATCTTGAAACCGCTGCTCCTGAAACAGTGCTTTGGGGATGCGATAGAACGAAAAAAGTTTTCCGGCCTGTCCATAGAAGTAGTCGAGCGTCATACAGTTCTGTCAAGGATGAAAAAATGACGATGTTTCATTGACATGGTTGACAAATCCTCCTTATGAATAATTCGTGCAAACAAAAAAGCGCAATCTCGATTTTTGAAAATCGGAATTGCGCCATGTAACTTAGTAGGGGAGAATGGTCATTTGTCAGGGTCGGTTGACCACAATTTGACCACAAAAGAAACGAAACATCTTGACATCTAACGAAACAGAATGATAAAATAATTTTGAAATTTGATGATATTGCGTACAAGTGGTATCGGAGTGTCCATTGCGTTTTTGAGAGAAGCACAATGGGGTTCAAGAGGCCGTGATTTCGATTTTCGCCACTCGGACCATAAATCCAACGATTTCACGTTAGAAATCGTTGGATTTTTTTGTTTGCGGGCTGACCTCATTTGGTTTTGACCACAATTTTGACCACAATGCCAAAGATTTTATCTGGTCAATCGCAGGGATAGGTGGACTATTTTGAACGCAACATCACCTACTGCGATATGCGAGCCAGCGCTGATGCCAACGATTTGAAAGGCTGGCTCGCGATAATTCGTGTCGTTCCGTCCAATTTTCAGGCCAAAAACGCCTCGCTGAACAACTGGATCGCACTCTGCCGAATGGATTCCTGAACATGGAGATAATGCTCAGTCATCTCGGTATCAGCATGGCCTACGATGCTCTGGATGGTCTGGATGTCCACGCCCAATGCCTGCATCTGCGACACATAGGTGTGGCGGCAGCTGTGCGGTGTGAGCAAGCGGACATCGTCCGCTTCTTCCAGAGATTTGCGGAATACATCCCGGAAATGCGTGGGATTGCAGGGAAAGCCCGTCTTGGGGCTTTCCCAGATGAACTGGTCGGTGGTATCCCGCAGCTTGATGGCACACGAGCGGACATTCAGCGGCACCGGAATATCCCGGATACTGTCTTTGGATTTCGGACTGCCGATGCTGACCGTACCTTTTACGACCTTTACTGCCTGCCGGATGTGAATGACAGAGCCATCTTCTTCAATAAACTGCGGCTCCAAAGCCAGAAGTTCCTGCATTCTCATTCCAGTGCCGAGCAAAAGCCGGATGCTCAAGCCCATGCGGTCATCGGGCAGCACCTTCATCAGATGCGCGACTTCCGCCGTGGTAAAGGCTTCCTTCCGTTTTGCGGTGTTGGATGCCCTCATCTTTTCAGCAAGCCGAACCGGGTTGCGGCGCACAAGGTCATTGGCTTCTGCCTTTTGAAAGATCTGGTAGAGCATCCCTCGTGCCTTGCTGATGTAAGAATCCGAGCGGCCATCGCGCCGCATCCCTTTCAGGAAGTTTTCAATGTCGATGGGGCGTATGACGGTCAAGGGGCGATGATAAAATCCCTCTTTGAGCATTTTCAGGCAGTATTTATAGCTTTCCTGTGTCGTGGGAGCGATATTATCCTTGTGACCCTCGAACCATGTATCTGCCCAATCCTCGAAGTACAGAATCGTGTCCAGCTGGACACCGCTGATAAGCGCATCCTGATACTCTTTCAGTTTGAGCTTGACCTCCTTCTGAGTCTTGCCATAGAAGGTCTTGAAGCGCGGCGAACCATCTTTCTGGTAGCCGTCCATCATACGTAATTCCCAGCGACCATCGCTGCGGTGGCGAAGCGTACCCTCGCCGTGAGAACGTTTGCTTGGCATATTGCCTCCTTCCTGATGTCAAGTCGTTTCGGGAATAGTATAGAAAAAGAAACCTCTTGAATCAAGGATGTCAGATCAGCCGTTTACGCTGTCGGTGATCCACTGAAGGAAGCGGTCTTTGGGAACGACCATCCGCTTGCCGATGTGGAGCGTGGGGAAGCCATCGGAACGGAGCAGGATGTAACGGATGCCGCATTCCAGTGTCATGAGCTTAGCACCCCAAGCAAGACTCTTTTTTTCAGCTGTGTGCATGGTGGAACCAGCAGTGGAAAGATAGCCTTTGGCAAACACTTCATACAGATGCAGGTCAAAGTGGACTTTGCTCTGGTCAGGTTCATCCTCGGCGCAGTCGTTGGCACCGGTATGGATGGAATCACCGAAATCATAAGCCGAAAGACCCGGCATCACGGTGTCGAGGTCAATGACACAGATGCCTTTGCCAGTGGCTTCATCGAGCAGCACATTGTTGATTTTGGTATCATTATGGGTGACACGCAGCGGGATCTCGCCAGCGGCCAGCTGATCCAGCAGAACGTGGCAGTCCTTTTCCCGTGCATGGATAAATGCAATCTCCGACGCAATGGTTTTGGCTCGACCCAGTGCATCGGCTGCAAGAGCTTTTTCAAAGTTTGCGTAACGGTTGGGCGTATCGTGAAAACGGGCAATGGTTTCGTGGAGGGTAGAAGCAGGATAATCGGCCAGCTGGTTCTGGAACTTGCCCAGTGTTTCTGCCACAGTGCGGAAGTCTGCCTCACAGCCGACCTGTTGCAGACAGACGGTATTCTCTACAAAATCATAGGCTCTCCAGGCATTGCCTTCAGAATCAATGTTTCTTTTTATCTTTCATGCCGTTTTGCCGGGGCAGGGCGTTGTCCCTGCCGTACCTGACGGCGGTATTCGTTGGGAGTCAGCCCCTCCGCTTTGCGGAAGCACTGGGAAAAATAGCTGGGGGACGAAAAGCCCATCAGTTCGCTGATCTGAGCCAAGCTGTAACCTGTATTGCCCAGCATATATTTGCTTTCCTCAATGCGGCGGCGATTCAGATAGGTGATGGGAGAGATGCCGTACTCCTTTTGAAAGGTATGGGCCAGATAATATTTGTTGATGTGTGCGATCTCTGCCAGACGGTCAAGTGAGATGTCCTCCCGGAAGTTGCTGTCCAGATATCGCTTGATCTCTACACACTCCCGGCTGTCAGACCGTGGCGTTTCTTCCACCTGCAAAGAGAGCGTTGTGCAGCGTACCAGCCAGATCAGCAGCACCTCCAGCAAGTCCTGACAGACGGTTTCGCAGCCATCCAGACTGCGGTCGGCTTCGGCAAGCAGCATATGCAGCAGAGTGACCATCCGTTCCCGGTTTTCACGGCAGTTGAAGATAGCATAAGAAGAATCAGCCTTGCCGAATAAGATCTCAATGCCAGCAACGCCCAATACAATGTATTCCAGCGGTGAAGCATTCAGGCTCAACTCAGTATGCTCTACCTGCGGATTGACGATAATCATATCATCCGGTTTGACCGGATAAAGCTGACCGCTTAAATAAAACTGACCTTCTCCGCTCAGGCAATAGAACAGCTCCGTGCAGGAATGGGTGTGAGCCGTGCTGTTCCAGTCGCCGCCGAATTTGCTTTTGCTGATGTACAGCAAGCGAAAGGACTCACGGGGAGCGGGAGCATGACGGATATCAAAGCGTTCGGTGCTCATAACAGGCTCCTTTACAGCGAAACGCAATAAACATAAAAATAAAAACAAGAGACTAAAAATATAATCGCAAAAACCGATGCGTTGAATCGTGCGTTTTTCTCATTATAGGGGCAAAGAAGAAAAAATGCAAGCCTTGATTTTGGACAGGATAAATATTTTTGATGCCGTTAAAGAATAAAAATATGTCAAACCGGTTACAAACGGGAAGAATGTACCAAAACAGACGGGACGAATTTAGCGCTTTTGCTGAAAGAAATTTCTAAAAAGCAAGATTTATAAAAAACGAAACAACAAACATCTTGTTGTAAAGGGTGAAAACCTCTATATTGAAATCAATAAATCACACGACCCTCTCGGACAAAACCTGTTTGTCCCGGTTGTGGTTTTGAACGGAATCTTTATGATGGAGGATACACTATGAAACGCATTTCTCGTCGCAATTTCCTGAAGGTGGCTGGCGTGGGTGCCGCTGCACTGGGGCTGGCCGCCTGCGGCAGTTCTTCCAGCTCTACCGGTTCCAGCACAACTTCTTCGGCTGCTGCCTCTGCCACGCCTGCGGAGGACGTGACCATCAAGGTTGCTGCCATCGAGACCGGCTACGGTGCTGAGATGTGGAAAAAGGTCACCGAGGCCTTTACCGCCCAGACCGGCATCAAGGTGGACCTGACCACCGACAAAAAGCTGGAGGACGTCATCGGCCCCTCCATGCAGGGCGGCGACTACCCCGACGTGGTCCATCTGGCCACCGGCCGTGAAGCTGCCCTGACCGAGCAGTTCATCAAGGGCAACTTGATCGCCGACATCACCGATGTGCTGAGCATGACGGTTCCCGGCGAGAGCAAGAAAGTCAGCGAGAAGATCGCCGGCGGCTTTACCGATACTTCTCTTACCAACCCTTACGGTGATGGCAAGACCTATCTGGCTCCCATGTTCTACAGCCCCTGCGGTCTGTTCTACAATGCAGGGTTCCTGAAAGAAAAAGGCTGGGATGTGCCCACCACGTGGGATGAAATGTGGGAACTGGGTGACAAGGCGGCTGCAGAGGGCACCTACCTGTTCACTTACCCCACCACCGGCTACTTTGATGCGTTCTTCTATGCGCTGATGTATGCAGCAGGCGGCCCCGACTTCTTCAACAAGGCGACCCATTATGAAGAAGGCATCTGGGACACTGCCGAAGCACAGACCTGCTTTGACATCGTGACCAAACTGGCCTCCTACACCAACCCCATCACTCCGGCACAGGCGAACGATCAGGACTTTACCCAGAATCAGCAGCTGGTGCTGGATAACAAGGCTCTGTTCATGCCCAACGGTACATGGATCGTGGGCGAAATGGGCGAAGCTCCCCGTGCGGATGGCTTCGAGTGGGGCATGACTGCTCTGCCTGCAGTCAAGGCTGGCGGCGATCAGTACAGCTATACATGGTTTGAGCAGGCATGGATCCCCGCCGGTGCCGAGCATCAGGATGCCGCCAAGCAGTTTGTAGCCTACCTGTACAGCGACGAAGCCTGCAAGCTGTTTGCCGAGAGCGGCGCTATCCAGCCTGTGCTGGGCATCGCCGACAGTCTGGAAGGTGACAACAAGATGTTCTACTCCATCTACGACAACGGCGCAAAGGCAGCTATGGGCAACTTTGCTTCCTTCACCGCTATCCCCGGCGTGGAAGTGCGCACCGTGTTCTTCGACCCTGTCAACTCTCTGGTGTCCGGCAGCATGACCGAGCAGCAGTGGATCGACGGCATCAAGTCCGCCAGCGACCAGATGCGCGCCAACATCATCGAGTAATTAAGCCCTGCCCAGCGGGGGCGGTTTTTACCGCCTCCGCTTTTTTGGGCTGTACAGTACCATCAAGAAAGGAGCGGTCAATCCCCTATGAGAACGGATAAAAGCCGCAAACGATTCGTGTTCCTCTGTGTGGCACCGGCCACCATCCTGTTTTTCATTTTTATGATTTTGCCAACCCTCAATGTGTTCCGCATGAGCCTGTATGAGCGTGGAGCCTACTCGCCAAACGAAACCTTTGTCGGGCTGAAAAATTTTCAGCATCTGCTGAAGGACACCCAGTTCATCCGCTCCATGCAGAACATGATCCTGCTGGTGGTGGTCGTTACCATCATCACCTTTGCGTTTGCGCTGGTGTTTGCAGCCATCCTGACCCGGGAGAAGATCAAAGGCCAGAATTTTTTCCGCATCATCTTCTACATCCCCAACATCCTGTCGGTGGTCGTCATCTCCGGCATCTTCTCTGCCATCTATAAGCCGGAAAACGGAATGCTGAACAGCATCATCGGCCTGTTCCGCAACATGAGCGACCCCATCCTGTGGAAAGGCGAAAAGCTGGTCATTCCGTCCATCATCATTGCAATGGTCTGGCAGGCTGTGGGCTACTATATGGTGATGTATATGGCTTCCATGTCCTCGGTGCCTGCCAGCTTATACGAGAGCGCCAATCTGGACGGAGCGGGCCGTCTGACCCAGTTCTTCCAGATCACGATTCCGCTGGTCTGGACGAACATCCGTACCACCCTGACCTTCTTTATCATTTCCACCATCAATATGGCGTTCCTGTTCGTCAAGGCGATGACCAGCGGCGGGCCGAACGGTGCCTCGGATGTGGCCCTGAACTATATGTACAGCCAGAAAGATGCAGGTCTGTACGGTTACAGCATGGCAATCGGTGTGGTTATCTTCCTGTTCTCGTTCGCTTTGTCTGCCTGTGTCAATCGTGCCACCAGCCGTGAACCGCTGGAATTTTAAGGAGGAAAAACATGAAGAAAACGGAAGAAAAATCCTCCCGTTCGGCGGAGGGCCTGTACAAATTTTTCATCTATTTTGTGCTGATCCTGCTGGCTGTGACGATCATTGTGCCGGTGGCATGGGTGTTTATGGCATCCATCAAGCAGAACTCGGAGTTCTACGGCAATCCGTGGGCGCTGCCTGCCGGATTCTACTGGCAGAACTTCGTCAATGCGTGGAATGGAGCCAAGATGGGCGAATATATGCTCAACTCCGTTCTGGTCACAGCGCTGGCTCTGGTGCTGTTGCTGGTGATTGCGCTGCCGGCAGCTTACTGCCTGTCTCGTTTCCGGTTCAAGGGCCGCAAGCTGCTGAACACGCTGTTTATGGCAGGTCTGTTCATCAATGTCAACTATATCGTAGTTCCCATCTTCCTGATGCTGCGTGACGGTGATGTGTGGCTGAAAAACCATATCGGCAGCAGCTTTCTGCTGAACAATCTGGTGGTGCTGGCGGTGGTATACGCCGCCACCGCGCTGCCCTTTACCATCTACCTGCTGTCGGGCTACTTTGCCACCCTGCCCCACGATTTTGAGGAGGCCGCCTATATCGACGGTGCAAGCTATTTCTCTGCAATGACCCGTATCATTTTCCCAATGGCGAAGCCGTCTATCATCACCATTATTCTGTTCAACTTCCTGTCTTTCTGGAATGAGTACATCATCTCCATGACCCTTATGAGTTCCACCAGCGCACCCCGTACTCTGCCGGTGGGTCTGCTGAATCTGATGCAGGCTCAGCAGAGTGCTGCGCAGTACGGCACCATGTACGCAGGTCTTGTGCTGGTGATGCTGCCCACTTTGATTTTGTACATCTGTGTGCAGAAGCAGCTGACGCAGGGCATGACGGTGGGCGGCTTGAAAGGATAAGGTGACAAGACATGAAAACATTCTGGAAAACGCATCCTGCCCTGCGCATCGTGCTGATGATCGTACTGTTTGTGCTGTCCATTGCATTGGTGGTGGCAGGCTGGAAAATGACCGGACAGCTGGCAGGGCTTGGCATCATGCTTGTGGGCGTGGCACTGCTGCTGGCAGTATTGGCCATTTACAACGCAACCTATCAGGATTGAGGATAAGAGAGGAAAACTATGGAAGATAAGTGCAAGACCGGGCGCGTTACCATTCCGACCGACCTGGATGTGGTGCCCGAAACGTTGGAGATTCTGAAAAAGTGGGGTGCGGATGCCATCCGTGACTGCGATGGTACGGATTTTCCGCAGGAGCTGAAAAACGCCGATGCAAAGATCTATTCCACCTATTATACCACCCGCAAGGATAACGCATGGGCCAAAGCAAACCCGGACGAGGTGCAGCAGTGCTACATTATGACGGGCTTCTACACCGCCCCCGGCGACACCGTGACCATCCCTCTGATGAAAGGCATCAGCCCGGAGCTGATGAAAGTGAACGATCACGATGACATCACCCGCTGGTGGGAGGTCATGGATCGCTCCACGGGTCAGCCCGTGCCGCCGGAGCAGTGGAGCTACGCCGACGGCAGTGTGACCGTACAGGCGGTGCCGTTCCATGAGTATACCGTGAGTTTCCTTGCCTACCTCATCTGGGACCCGGTGCATATGTACAATGCCACCACCAACGGCTGGACGAATTTCGAGCATCAGATCACCTTTGATGTGCGCCAGCCGAAAACCCACAAATATTCCATGGAGCGTCTGCGAAAATTCATTGCAGAGCATCCGTATGTGAACGTCATCCGCTATACCACGTTCTTCCATCAGTTCACCCTGATCTTCGATGAACTCAAGCGGGAAAAATTCGTGGACTGGTATGGCTATTCTGCTTCCGTCAGCCCCTATATCCTCAATCAGTTTGAGCAGGAAGTGGGTTACAAGTTCCGCCCGGAATATATCATCGACCAGGGCTACTACAACAACCAGTATCGTGTGCCCAGCAAGGAATACCGTGATTTTCAGGCGTTCCAGCGGCGCGAAGTAGCAAAGCTGGCCAAAGAAATGGTAGACATCACGCACGAGTGCGGCTGCGAGGCGATGATGTTCCTGGGCGATCACTGGATCGGCACCGAGCCTTTTATGCCGGAGTTCAAGACCATCGGGCTGGATGCCGTGGTGGGCAGCGTGGGCAACGGCTCCACCCTGCGCCTGATCTCTGACATTGAGGGCGTGAAGTACACCGAGGGCCGTTTCCTGCCGTACTTCTTCCCCGACACCTTCCACGAGGGCGGCGACCCGGTGCGGGAAGCCAAGGAGAACTGGGTTACAGCCCGCCGCGCTATCCTGCGCAAGCCCATCGACCGCATCGGCTATGGCGGCTATCTGAAACTGGCCTTGCAGTTCCCGGAGTTCGTGGACTACGTGGAGAGCGTCTGCAACGAGTTCCGCGAACTGTACGAGAACATCAAGGGCACCACACCCTACTGTGTCAAACGGGTGGCCGTGCTGAACTGTTGGGGTAAAATGCGGGCTTGGGGCTGTCACATGGTGCATCACGCCCTCTATTACAAGCAGAACTATAGCTATGCCGGTGTCATTGAGATGCTGTCCGGTGCGCCCTTTGATGTGAAGTTTATCAGCTTTGAGGATATCAAGAACGACCCGCATCTGCTGGATTCGTTGGATGTCATTATCAATGTCGGCGATGCCGACACCGCACACACCGGCGGCATCTGGTGGGAAGACCCGGAAATCTCCTCCGCTATCCGCAAGTTCGTCTGGAACGGCGGCGGCTTTATCGGCGTGGGTGAGCCTTCCGGTCACCCGTATCAGGGCCACATTCTCCAGCTTGCCAGCGTGCTGGGCGTGGAGGAAGAAAACGGCTTCACCCTCAACTACGACAAGTACAACTGGGAAGAACACCCGGACCATTTCATTCTGCAGGACGCCGACCAACCCGTGGACTTTGGCGAGGGCAAAAAGAACATCTACGCCCTTGAGGACACCGAGGTGCTGGTGCAGCGAAACAAAGAAGTGCAGATGGCGGCACACGACTTCGGCAAGGGTCGTGCCGTGTACATCAGCGGTGTGCCTTACAGTTTTGCCAACAGCCGCACCCTTTACCGCGCTATCCTGTGGAGTGCCCACAGCGAGGAGGAACTGCATACATGGTTCAGCTCCAATTATAATGTAGAAGTTCACGCCTACGTCAAGAACGGCAAGTATTGTGTGGTGAACAACACGTACGAGCCGCAGGACACCATCGTTTACACCACAGACGGCAGCAGCTTTGCTCTGCATCTGGATGCCAACGAGATCAAGTGGTATGAGATCTAAGTTCTCCTTTTCATAAACGAACACAACGGGCAGCTCTGTTACCAGAGCCGCCCGTTGTGTTTGCTGTATCTGCCGATAACTCAACCTGTGTCAATCGAACGCTGCAATGGAGATGGCTGGAAACGCAGAAATTCAGTAATGCGAGCGTAATAGACCTGCAGAAAAAAGAAACTGACGAATTATCGCCTTTACACAGACTTGAAGCTGAATCCGGGCAACGTGAATGCATGGCTCAAACACAACGATTCCAGCAAGATGAGCCTCGACTGTGCGCGCCAGATCTACAAGTACGCAAAAAGCTACCCGTCTGTTCGATAAGAAAAAGAAAGTGAGTCTATGACCGCTGTGATCTACGCCCGCTATTCATCGGACAACCAGCGTGAAGAATCCATCGAAGGGCAGATTCGGGAATGCACGGACTATGCGGAAAAGAACGGCGTTCATCTGATTTCCGTCATGGAACCCATTGCCGAGGGCTCACAGGGCATTCTGGTGGAAACCCTTCTGGAAGGTATGGCTGAATACTATTCCGCAGAACTTTCCGAAAAGGTCATTCGAGGCCAAACCGAAAATGCTCTGAAAGGGAAGTGTACTGGCGGCACAGGAACCATTGGCTACAAAATCGACGAGGAAAAGTTTTATCACCTTGACCCGCTGACCTCGCCACTGGTGCTGGAAGCCTTTCAGCGGTATGACAACGGCGATAAGATGGTGAAGATCGTAAACTTCCTCAACGACAAAGGCGTCCGCAATATGCAGGGCGGCAAAATGACCCACAGCAGCGTGAACACCATGTTGAAGAACCGTCGTTACATTGGTGAATTGTCTTTTCGAGACATCGTTGTGCCGGATGCGATTCCGGCTATCGTTCCGAAAGACCTGTTTGACCGGGTGCAGAAGCGTATGGATAAGAACAAGCGTGCCCCTGCCTGTGGCAAGGCAGACGAGGAATATCTGCTGACCACCAAGCTGTTCTGCGGCAAGTGCGGTGCGCTGATGTTTGGCGAAAGCGGAACCAGTGCCACCGGACGCACCTACTATTATTATAAATGCGCCAACGTCAAGCGGCGCAAGGGCTGCAACAAAAAGACCGTGCAGAAAGAATGGCTGGAAGATCTGGTCGTCCGGGAGACCATGAAGCTGATTCAGGACGATGCGGTGATCGACAAGATCGTTCAACTGGTCATGGATGTCCAGAATCAGGAGAACACCGCGATTCCGCTGCTGGAAAAGCAGCTCCGGGAAGTAGACAAGAAGCTGGACAACCTGATGAAAGCCATCGAGGACGGCTTATACACCCGGACAACGAAAGAACGTCTGGAAGCGCTGGAAATTCAGAAGGATGAGCTGACTGCAAAAATTGCAGATGAAAAGTTGAAGAAGCCCAGCTTCAACGAAGATTTCATCCAGTTCTGGTTGCTGAAATTTAGAAAATTCGATATTTCGCAGAAAAAACAGCAGAAAGCATTGATTGAAATTTTTGTGAATGCCATTTTCCTGTACGATGACCGGATGCTGATTACGTTCAACTACAAGGATGGCACCCAAACCGTCCGTTTTGAGGACACTTTGACCGCTGATTCGGCGGAGGAAAAAAGTTCGGATTTGTCCAGTCTTGCTGGACCAGAGCTTTTCAGTCGAGAGACTGAAGAGCTTTTTGTTATATCTGGAACTTTTGCAAACAACAGAGCCGCAGTCTTTTGGGAGACTGTGGCTCTGTTTTATACTGCTTTATTTACCCTCTGCGCGGAGTTTCGCGTCCTTTTCCAGCAAGGGCTTGAGGTATTGGCCGGTAAAGCTGCCCGGCACCTCGGCCACCTGCTCCGGCGTACCCTCGGCGACGATGATGCCGCCGGCACTGCCGCCCTCGGGGCCGAGGTCGATGATGTAGTCGGCGCACTTGATGAGGTCGAGGTTGTGTTCGATGACGATGACGGTGTTGCCTGCATCCACCAGCTTCTGCAGCACCTCGATGAGGCGGTGGACATCAGCCATGTGGAGGCCGGTAGTCGGCTCGTCGAGAATATACACGGTCTTACCCGTGCTGCGGCGGGCCAGCTCGTTGGCCAGCTTGACACGCTGCGCCTCGCCGCCCGAAAGGGTCGTGGCGCTCTGCCCCAGCGTGACATACCCCAGGCCCACGTCCAACAGCGTCTGCAGCTTGCGGGCGATTTTCGGCTGGTTGGCGAAGAAGACGACCGCCTCTTCCACGGTCATATTCAGCACGTCAGAGATGGTCTTTTCCTTATACTTGACTTCCAGCGTTTCGCGGTTGTAGCGTGCGCCCTTGCAGACCTCGCAGGGAACGTAGACGTCCGGCAGGAAGTGCATCTCGATTTGGAGGATGCCGTTGCCCTCGCAGGCCTCGCAGCGGCCGCCCCGGACGTTGAAGCTGAACCGTCCCGGGCCGTAGCCCCGCATTTTGGCGTCCTGCGTCTGGGAAAAGACCGTGCGGATGTCGTTGAACACGCCGGTATAGGTGGCGGGGTTGGAGCGGGGCGTGCGGCCGATGGGCTGCTGGTCGATGCCGATGACCTTATCCACGAACTCGAGGCCCTCTACCCCATCGCACTTGCCAGCGCGGGAGCGGGCGCCGTTCAGCTCACAGGCGAGGGTCTTATATAAAATCTCGTTGATGAGGCTCGACTTGCCCGAGCCGGAGATGCCCGTCACGCAGACGAACTCGCCCAGCGGAAATTTTACGTCGATGTTGCGCAGATTGTTTTCGCGCGCACCCTTCACCGTGAGGAAATTGCCGTTGCCAGGGCGGCGGGTCTGCGGCACCTCGATGCGCTTGCGGCCCGACAGATAGTCGCCGGTGATGCTGCGCTTGGCCTTGCAAATGTCCTTGACGGAGCCTGCGGCCACGATCTCGCCGCCGTGGACGCCCGCGCCCGGGCCGACGTCCACGATATAATCGGCGCTGCGCATGGTATCCTCATCGTGCTCGACCACGATGACCGTATTGCCGAGGTCGCGGAGATTTTTCAGCGTTGCGATGAGTTTATCGTTGTCGCGCTGGTGCAGGCCGATGGACGGCTCATCCAGCACGTACAACACACCCGACAGAGCGCTTCCGATTTGGGTGGTCAGGCGGATGCGCTGGCTCTCGCCGCCGGACAGGGTGCCTGCCGACCGGGCCAGTGTGAGGTAATCGAGGCCCACGCTCTGCAAAAACTGCAGGCGGTTCTTGATCTCCTTCATGATCTGGCCGCCGATCTGCTTCTGCTTTTCGGTCAGGTTCGGCTCATTGTCGGCGATGAATTTCAGCTCGTCCCGAATCGACATTTCGCAGAAATCGCTGATGTTTTTGCCGCCGATGGTCACAGCCAGCACCACCGGTTTCAGGCGCTTGCCATGGCAGTCGGGACACTCGACGCCCGACATGAAGCTGCCGATCTCCTCCTTCATCCACTCGCTGTTCGTCTCGCGGAAGCGGCGCTCGAGGTTCTCGACGATGCCCTCAAAGGTATTATAATAGACGCCGCTGCCGAACTCATTCGTGCGGTGCATCTCGATTTTTTCTTCGTTGGTGCCGTAGAGCAGGGCGTTGACGGCCTCGGTGCTCATCTCTTTGATGGGCGTATCCAGCGTAAAGCCGTATTTTTTGCCCAGTCCCAGATAATACATCTCGGCTACAGAGCCTTCGGCGTAGTACCAGCCGCTGGCCTTGACAGCCCCCTCCCGAATCGAGAGGTTCCGGTTGGGCAGGATGCGCTCTTCATCCACCCGCATGAAGGTGCCGAGACCGGTACACTTCTCGCAGGCACCCAGAGGGTTATTGAAGGAGAAGAGCCGGGGCGACAAGTCACTGATGGAGATGCCGTGCTCGGGGCAGGCGAAATTCTGGCTGAAGGTCATGCACTCGCCGCCGATGACGTCCACCTCAGCCACGCCGTCGGTAAGGGCAAGCGCCGTTTCCAGCGAGTCAGCCAGACGGCCGCGGATGCCCTTGCGCATGGCAAGACGGTCAACGACGATCTCCACGGTGTGCTTGATGTTCTTTTCCAGCGCGATCTCCTCGTCGAGGTCGTACATGTTACCGTCGATTTTTACGCGGGCGTAACCGGCGCGGCGAGCGGCGTCCAGCTCTTTCTGCTGGGTGCCTTTGCGCTGACGGACGACAGGCGCGAGGACCTGGAACTTCGTCCCCTCTTCCAGCTTGAGCACAGCGTCCACCATCTCATCCACGCTCTGCTGGCTGATGACCCGCCCACACACCGGGCAGTGCGGCACGCCCACGCGGGCGTACAAAAGGCGCAGATAATCGTAAATTTCCGTCACGGTACCCACGGTGGAGCGGGGGTTGTGGCTGGTGGTCTTCTGGTCGATGGAAATGGCCGGAGACAGGCCGGTGATCTCGTCCACATCGGGCTTGTCCATCCGGCCAAGGAACATCCGGGCGTAGCTGGACAGGCTCTCGACATAGCGGCGCTGGCCGTCGGCGTAGATGGTGTCGAAGGCAAGGCTCGACTTGCCCGAGCCGGACAGGCCGGTCATAACGATGAATTTTTCACGCGGGAGGGTCAGATTCACGTTTTTCAGGTTGTGCTCCCGCGCACCCTTGATGACTATTTTATCGTTTGCCAAGGTACTTTCTCCCTCTTCTCTGTGTCTGTGCATGGTTCTGCTTCCGCTCCGTCTCTGCCGAGGAATCCACAGTGGGATTCTCGCCCCGGCGCAGGCGGTCGATCTGGTCGCGCAGGAAGGCCGCGTGCTCAAATTCCAGCAGCTTGGCAGCTTCCTTCATCTCCCGGGTCAGGCGTTCAATGGCGGCTTCGCGCTCGAGCTTGCCCATCCGCCGGGTGTTCATCCTGGCATTCTCAGCCTTGTCGCTGATCTCAATCGAATCCGGGATGGCCTTGACGATAGTCTTCGGGACGATGCCGTGTTCAGCGTTGTAGGCCATCTGGATGGCGCGGCGGCGTTCTGTCTCGGTGATGGCACGGTCCATGCTGTCCGTCACCTCGTCGGCGTACATGATGACCAGACCTTCCGCGTTGCGGGCGGCGCGACCGATGGTCTGAATCAGGCTCGTCTCGCTGCGGAGGAAGCCCTCTTTGTCGGCGTCGAGGATGGCCACAAGGCTGACCTCGGGCAAGTCGAGGCCCTCACGCAGCAGGTTGATGCCCACCACCACGTCGATGGTGCCGAGGCGGAGGTCTTTGATGATTTCCATCCGCTCGAAGGTATCCACCTCGTGGTGCATATACTTGACCTTTATCCCCTGCTCGGTGAAGTAATCCGTCAGGTCTTCGGCCATTTTCTTGGTCAGCGTCGTGACCAGGACGCGCTCATGCCGCTCGATGCGAGCGTTTATCTCGCCCAGAAGGTCCGTCACCTGCCCCTCTACGGGGCGCACCGAGATGAGCGGGTCCAGCAGACCAGTGGGCCGGATGACCTGCTGGGCCACCTGGGTGCTGTTCTTCCGCTCGTACTCGCCGGGGGTGGCCGAGACGAAGATCATCTGGTTGAGCTTGGATTCCACTTCCTCGAACTTGAGGGGGCGGTTATCGAAGGCCGACGGCAGACGGAAACCGTACTCCACCAGCGTCTTTTTTCGGGCGTAGTCGCCACCGTACATGGCCCGCACCTGCGGCAGGGTGACATGGCTCTCGTCTACGAAGAGCAGGAAGTCGTCCGGGAAATAGTCAAGCAGAGTCGTGGGCATACTGCCCGGCGCACGGCCCGACAGAACGGCAGAATAGTTCTCGATGCCCTTGCAGATACCCACCTCGGTCAGCATCTCAATATCGTAGTTCGTCCGCTGCTGGATGCGCTGGGCCTCGATGAGCTTACCTTCCGAGGTGAACTGCTTCACCTGCGCGTCGCACTCGGCGCGAATCTTTTCAATGGCGGCAGCCTTTTTGTCGGCGCTGACGATATAGTGGCTGGCCGGGAAGATGGCAACATGCTTGACCACGTTCTGCTTGGCGCCCGTGAGGGGGTTGAACTCGGTGATGCGGTCGATCTCGTCGCCGAAGAACTCCACCCGGATGGCCAGCTCGCTCATATAAGCCAGATAGATGTCCACGATGTCGCCGTGGACGCGGAACTTATTGCGGATGAAATTGACATCGTTGCGCTCATATTGCAGCGTCACCAGCTTTTCACACAACTCGTCCCGTTCCATCTGCATCCCGGGCCGCAGGCTGATGACCATGCTGCGATAGTCGATGGGGTCGCCCAGCGAGTAGATGCAGGACACCGACGCGACGATGATGACGTCCCGCCGCTCCGAGAGCGCCGCCGTGGCCGAGTGGCGCAGGCGGTCTATCTCGTCGTTGATAGCGCTGTCCTTTTCAATATAGGTATCGGTGCTGGGGATATAGGCCTCCGGCTGATAGTAGTCGTAGTAGGAGACGAAATATTCCACGGCGTTGTCCGGGAAAAACGAGCGGAACTCGGTGCAGAGCTGGGCGGCCAGCGTCTTATTGTGGGCCAGCACCAGCGTCGGGCGGTTGCACTGGGCGATGACGTTCGCCATCGTGAAGGTCTTTCCGCTGCCGGTGACGCCCAACAGGGTCTGGCAGCGGTCGCCCCGCTCTACCCCCTCTACCAGCTGTGCGATGGCCTGCGGCTGGTCGCCCGTGGGGGCGTAGGACGACACCAGATGGAATTTTTCCTCTGCCACAAAAAGCCCTCCTTTTCAAAACTACGATTAGTTGTATCTCTCTCAGCCATTATACCACAATTATTTTATAATGTAAATCATTCTCTTCCATATGGGCGTAACATTGCGCCGGTCTCAAAGTCGTAGAAAGGCAGGCGGTTGGATTCCCGCATGGAGAAATAGTCGTTTTCGGCGAGGATGATGTGGTCCCGCAGGCGTATCTTGACCAGCCCCAGCGCACGGACGATGTTCTCGGTGGCGGCAAGGTCTTCGCGGGAGGGCAGCGGCACACCGTTGGGGTGGTTGTGGCAGAGCACGACGCTTTCTGTCCCGCCCCGGAGCGCCGCTGAGACGACATCCTTCACCTCGAGACTCACCATCCGGGCGTTCCCCTCTTTGAGCCAGTACACGCTCTTTACCCGGCTGCGGCTGTCCAGCGAAAGGAGCAGGGCTTTCTCCTGTTTTGCCCCGGCGAAGCGGGGTTTCAGGTAAGCCGCCAGCCGCTCGATGGTGGTCAGCGCACCTTCGGTGCTGGTGCGGCTGTGCTCGTAGTACCGGCTCACCTCGGGCAGGAGATGCAGCATCCGGGCGCTGGCCGGGCCGACGCCCGGCACACGGCAGAGCTCTTCTTCACTGGCTTCCAGCACACCGGCAAAGCTGCCGAACCGCTCCAGCAGCGCGTGGGCGATGCCGTTGGTATCCCGGCGGGCGTTGGTGATGTAGAGCAGATATTCCAGTGCCTCGTGGGGTGCGAGGCTTTCCAGCCCGTACTGCTCCACCCGGGCGCGCATCCGCTGCCGGTGACCCTCGTGGCTTATGTTCTGTCCTGCCATAGCTGCGCTCCTTTGTTTGTAGTCGTTTCTTTTATAGTACCCCATTTTCGGCAAAAGACAAGAGCCGACAGAAAATATTCTGCGTTGACTTCATGGGGAGAGTAGATTATTATAGATGTATCAGATACTTTTTATATAAGGAAAACGAACATGAAACAATACACTGCCACCGCCAACGACGAGGGCGTCCGCCTCTCCCGCTTTGTCCAGAGCGTGACCCGCGACTTCCCTACCAGCCTTTTATACAAGAGCTTCCGCAACAAACGCATCAAAGTCAACGGCAAAAAGGGTGTACCCGAAGACCGCATCAAGGCCGGCGACCTCATCGAGCTCTACATCAACGACGAATTCTTCCCGCCTGAGGGTGCAAAGCCCGCCCGGAAGCCCGCCCCCAAAAAGCAGCAGAACCAGCCCAAGGTGACGGTCATCTACGAGGATGAGAACATTGCCGTCCTTTACAAGCCCTCTCACCTGCTCTGCCACAGCGACCGCACCGGCGACGCAAACCTTGTGGACGCCTTCACCCAGTATCTGGCCCAGAAGGGCGAGTACGACCCCCAGGGCGAGAACCGCTTCAAGCCCGGCATCTGCAACCGCCTCGACCGCGGCACTGAGGGCCTCGTCATCGCGGCCAAGAGCTACGCCGCCCTCCGGGACATGAACGAGATCATCCGCACTGACCTGCTCAAAAAAGAGTATTACACCATCACGGTGGGCATCCCCCAGAGCGGACAGTTCACCGCGTGGTGGGAGCACGACGAGAAGAACAACAAGGTGAGCATCCACGCCCACCAGTCCCAGGACGAGCGCCGCAAGCAGATCATCACCGATGTGGACGTGCTGCGGACGGCTGGCCCCTTCGCCCTCTGCCGCATCGGCCTCATCACCGGCCGCACTCACCAGATACGCGCTCATCTGGCCTATCTGGGCAAGCCGGTGCTGGGCGACATCAAGTACGGCAACCGGAAGATGAACGAGCGCACCGGCACTAAGACGCAGGCCCTCTGCGCCGTCCGTATCAGCTTCCTCGACATCCCCGAGGAAAATACCCTCCACTACCTCTCCGGCAAGGTCATCAAACTGAAAGACCCACAGATCGTAAAGCAGTTCGACGCGCTGGATAAAAATAAGCAGGCCCCCGCTGAGGAGAAGTAAGATGGAAAAAGTCGATAGGACCCACTGGGAGCGGGCTGAATTGTTCGAGTTTTTCTCCGCTGTTTCCCACCCTTTTTACAGCGTCACCTTCCGGGTGGATGTAACAAACCTTTACCGCTATGTTAAGGAGCGGCATTTGTCGTTTTATTACGCGATGGGGTATCTCGTGACGGACGCCGTGAACAGCGTGAAGAATTTCCGCTACGCCATCCGGGACGGCGGGGTGTGGTTGCTGGATGAGCGCATTCCCAGTCTGACCGACCTGAAACCCGGCAGTGAGCAGTTTCACATCGTCACCCTGCCAAAAGTCGGCGGCATTGCGGAATTTTGTGCCTCTGCACAGGCGAGAAGCGCTGCCCAGAAGACCCTTCTTGATCAGGACGAAGAGAACGACAACCTCATCTATATCTCCTGCACACCGTGGTTTGATTTGACCGGCTGCACCAACGAGCGGGATTTTGACCGGGACGACAATATCCCCCGCATCACATGGGGCAGATATGGCGAGGAAAATGGCCGCAAGAAATTGGGGATGTCGGTGGAGGTCAATCACCGCTTCATCGACGGTCTCCATCTGGGGAAATTCTACGAGAAACTACAGGCCGACATCGACGCACTATAAGGAGGCATTCTGATGTATCCTGACCACAAAACCCGCAGGTAAGTCTCTCCCCTCTTTTTGCATTGGAGGTACAGCACCATGCACAAGCCCTGCATCATCTTTTTCGACATCGACGGCACCCTCATCGACATGGAGAAAAAGCGTATTACTGAACGGACACTGGACGCTCTGCGCCGCTTACAGCAAAACGGCATCCTGCTGGCCGTCGCCACCGGGCGTTCTCCGCTCATTGTGCCGAGATTCGACGGCGTGGAGTTCGACGTCTTTCTCACCTACAACGGCTCCTACTGCTACGACCGTCGCGGAGATATTTTTGCCAGCCCCATCCCGCCGCAGGATGTGCAGACGCTGATCCAAAACGCCGCAGCGCTTGGTCGTCCGGTGTCGGTTGCAGGACGGACGCAGCTGCTCTCCAACGGAACGGATGACGATCTGACGGCATATTACGCCATCGGCGGACGAGCGCCGGTCATTTCCGATAAGTTCGATGAAGTCTCCCGAGGTGAAGTTTTCCAGCTGCTGATGGGCTGCCGCGAAAGCGACTGGCCCGCCATCCTCAAAGGTACGAGCGGTGCAAAAATCGCCGCCTGGTGGGACAGGGCGGTAGACATCATCCCCATCTCCGGCGGAAAAGGCGCCGGTATCCGGAAAGTTCTGGCCTATTACGGCCTGACGCCCGAGGATGCAATGGCTTTCGGTGACGGCAACAACGATATAGAAATGTTTCAGGCTGTCGGTCACAGCGTCGCCATGGGCAACGCCTCTGCCGATTTGAAAGCCATCGCCAGCGAGGTCTGCGGCACCTGTGCAGAGGATGGTATTTACCACTACTGCAAAGAAAATGGTTTGATTTAAGAAAACAAAAAGAGGCCGCTGTGTTCAACCTCTCCGTCACGGCTTCGCCGTGCCACCTCCCCTATCGAGGGGAGGCTTTGGCATGGCAGAAAGCCCAATCTCTTCGCCAGAGGCTCCCCTCGGTAGGGGAGCTGTCGAACGAAGTGAGACTGAGAGGTTGCTTTTACAGCGGCCTCTTATTTTTTGCTATTTACTTTTCTTCTCGTTCCGCCTTTTCGGCCTCCTGCTGCCGGCGCAGCTTTTTGATCCGCTTTTTCTCGCTCTCGACGCGGGGCCAGGGCCACGAGAAGCCCTCGTTCTCCTTGCACCAGCGGGTCAGCGGGTAGAACGCAAACGCCAGCCCGAACAGGTACAGCAGGACGTACAGCAGACCCGAAAGCGTTACCAGCGCGTCCAGCGCCCCGATGAGGGCCATGATGAAGCCAGCTTTCAGGAAAAACAGGCCGTTCTGGCGGCAGTACTCGGGGAAATTTTCGGCCTTGACGGCCTGACGGCCCTGGTCGCCCCAGACCCGTGGATTTTTCATGACCGAATAGCCGTAAAAGACCAGCATCAGGCCACAGGTGAGTTGGAATCCAAAAAACATCTGCGTCGTTCCTCGCTTTATTCTGGTTTGATGGAGTCAGAAGCGTGCTCAGTCGTCGTTGTACTCGCCCAGCAGCGGCTTCATGAAGGGCAGGAAGTCCAGCGTTGCAAAGTAGTCCCGGGGAGTCTCGGCACGGCGGATGAGGCGGTGAGAGCCGTCCTCGCAGAGCAGGACCTCAGCGCTGCGCAGCTTGCCGTTGTAGTTGTAGCCCATGGCAGAGCCGTGCGCACCGGTGTCGTGGATATACACGATGTCGCCGATGTCGATTTTGGGCAGCATACGGTCGATGGCAAACTTGTCGTTGTTCTCGCACAGACCGCCGACCACATCGTACTTGTGGTCGTGGGGGGCGTCTTCCTTGCCCAGCACGGTGATGTGGTGGTAAGCGCCGTACATGGCGGGGCGCATCAGGTTGGCCGCGCAGGCATCCAGGCCGATGTATTCCTTATAGATGTGCTTCTCGTGGATGGCAGTAGCTACCAGAGCGCCGTAGGGGCCGGTGGTGAAGCGGCCCATCTCGGTGAAGATGGAGACATCGCCCATGCCGGCGGGGACCAGAATTTCTTCAAACTTCTTGCGAACGCCCTCGCCGATGGCCATGATGTCGTTCTCCGTCTGCTCGGGGCGGTACGGGATGCCGACGCCGCCGGACAGGTTGATGTAGGCGATATGCACGCCGGTGGCCTTCTGGACGCGGACAGCCAGCTGGAAGAGGATGCCTGCCAGCTCAGGATAATAGGCGTCAGAGATGGTGTTGGAGGCGAGGAAGGCGTGGATACCAAAGTTTTTGGCACCCTTTGCAGCCAGCTTCTTGTAGCTGTCGATCATCTGCTCCTCGGTCATGCCGTACTTGGCGTCGCCGGGCTTGTCCATGACCTGGAAGCCCTCTTTGCTCTCGCCCAGCTGGAAGGTGCCGCCCGGATTGTAACGGCAGAAGATGTTCTCCGGCACACCGGCCACGCGGTCGAGGAAGTCCACCATCGTGGCGTCATCGAGGTTGATATAAGCGCCCAGCTCGTAAGCCTTCTTCATGTCCTCCACAGGGGTCTGGTTGGAGGAGAACATGATGTCGCTGCCGCTGAAGCCGCACACTTCGCTGAGCATCAGCTCGGTCAGAGAGGAGCAGTCCACGCCGCAGCCCTCCTCCTTCAGGATCTGGAGGATGACGGGGTTCGGCAGAGCCTTGACCGCAAAATACTCGCGGAAGCCCTTGTTCCAGCTGAATGCCTTGTTGATGCGTCGGGCGTTCTCGCGGATGCCCTTCTCGTCATAGACGTGGAAGGGGGTGGGTACGTCCTGAATGATGTCCTGAGCCATCGACTCAGTCAAAAACGGTTTCTTTTCCATGATTGTACATCCCTCTCATATATTTTTACACAGCAAAGGTGCCGTGCAGCCAGCGGTTTTACAGCTTGAGGTTCTTGCGGGTGGGGGTAAAGGTAGGTACCATTTTGGCCAACTGCTCCACCACGCTGTCGTCGTTGTGCTCGGCGGCGACGGCCAGCTCCTGGAGCTGCTGGTAGAACTCGCCCAGGTCGATGTTCCGGGGCGGAGCCACGAAGATCTTATTGTGGACGGTGCGGCGTATCTTGTCCTGCTCCTCATCCATCATCAGCTCTTCGTAGAGTTTTTCGCCGGGGCGCAGACCCACGATCTTAATATCCATGTTCACGCCCGGCTCATAGCCGTAGAAGCGGATGAGCTGTTTTGCAAGGTCCATGATCTTGACCGGCTCGCCCATGTCCAGCACATAGATGCTGCCGCTCTCGGCCAGCGCACCGGCCTGCAGCACCAGCTGCGCCGCCTCCGGGATGGTCATAAAGTAGCGTTCGATGTTGGCATCGGTGAGGGTGACGGGGCCGCCCTTTTTGATCTGCGCCTCAAACAGCGGGATGACGCTGCCGTGGCTGCCCAGCACATTACCGAAGCGGACGGCGACGCACTTCATATCGGTGTTGCCCGCGAAGGTCTGGATGAGCATCTCACACAAGCGCTTGGTGCAGCCCATGACGCTGGTGGGGTTGACGGCCTTATCAGTGGAGAGCTGCACCAGCCGCTCCACGCCGTGTTCGCTGGCACTGGTGAGCAGATTCTTGGTGCCAAAGACATTGTTCTTGACGGCCTCGGCGGGGCTGATCTCCATCAGCGGGACGTGCTTGTGGGCGGCAGCATGGAACACCACCGTCGGGTGGTACGTCTCAAATACCTCGTCCAGACGGGCCTTGTCCCGGATGGAGCCGACCAGCACCGTGACCGGCACATCACGGCCATACTTCTGCTGCAGTTCCATCAGCAGTTCATAGGCACAGTTCTCATAAATATCGAAGATAAGCAGTTTTGCAGGTTTGAAGCGCATGACCTGACGGCAGAGCTCGCTGCCGATGCTGCCGCCGCCGCCCGTCACCAGAACGGTCTTGCCGGTGAGGTAGCCGGAAATTTTCTCCGTGTCCAGTGTGACTTCCTCACGGGAGAGGAAATCGGCGGTGTTCAGCTCACGGAACGCGCCCTGCTGAGGTGTGCCTGCACCCACCAGCTGGGGGTCGCTGAGCATCTGCACGGCGCAGTGGGTGGAGACGCAGAGGTCGATGACGTGGTTCAGGCGGTTTCCCTTCAGGGTCGGGATCGCCACGATGATGGTGTGGATGTTGTAGCGGGTACACAGGTCAGGAATTTCTTCCAGTGTGCCGCGCACCGGGACACCGTGGATGGTCTGGCCCAGTTTGATGGGGTCGTCGTCCACGGCCAAGATGACATGGCCGTAGCTGGTATTGGTCTTGCAGACATTGATGGCCCACGCACCGGCCTCGCCCGCACCCACGATCATGACAGGGCGGTTGGGGTCCTTGCTGGCGTTGCCGCGCAGCCGCTCGCCCAGCGGGTGGTTCAGGAAGAGCCGCCAGGCCAGACGGCTCCCGCCGATGAACAGGAAAATGAGCACCGCCGCCATGGCGTTGGCCGAGTTGAAAAGCACGCCGTGGATGAAGCAGCGGTTGACCAGATAGACGATGCCCGTCGGGACAGCGATCATCCCGGCCAGACGGATGAGGTCACGCTCCCCGGCGTACTTCCAAAGGATGGTGTAGAGCCGCCCGGCCAGAAAGCTGAGCAGGTAGACTGCCACGATCCAGGGCAGATTCGCGTAGAGCAGGGCGCGGTTGTGGGGCCACCAGGAGGCCTCGACAGCACCGTCTGCACGCAGCAGCAGGGCGAAATAAAAGCTGAAGGCTACGATGGCTCCGTCCAGCGCCACCAGCAGAGCCCGGCGGGCCAGTACCTGCAGCAGATTTGTTTTCTTTTCCTTCACAGCATATCCTCTTTTGCATCGGGGGCCGGCATCCGAAGATGTCAGCTGCCGTTTTTCATTTCAAGGGCCTATCACCCCATAATATCTTTAGTATTATACTCGATTCTCTTCCCCATGTCCAGTTATTTCACTTTTTGGACATTTTTCTTATGCCGCCTTTCCCCTGCCGCCACGGCCCACAGCTCTTCGCCGAGGCCCAGCGGCCACGCCGCCGCAAAGCAGACCGCTGCCATCCCCGCGCCGCCCAGCGCTACCGCCGCAAGCTGCAAGGGGGCTCCGCCGGTGAGCCAGTCCGCTAAAAGATGCCGCAGGGCCAGCCCGGCCCCGGCGCTGACGGCTCCCGCAAAGCCCGGTGCGCCCAGCCACCGCCAGAGTTGCAGCCGCAGGCCGCAGCTGGACAGCAGCCACCCCGTGTTGGCGGTGCAGGTGTAGAAGCTGGACAGCAAGATCACAAAAAGAAAGCCCTTCATTCCGAAGTGGGGCAGCAGGAGCAGCACGCCCACAATGCGGAGGCAGGAGTCCCACATGCTGTAGCGGAAAACGGCTTTCTGTTCTCCTACCCCCTTCATAGCACCGTCCACCATGCTCTCGAGATACATCAGCGGCATGGCCGGGCCGAGGATGACAAGGTAGCTGCCCGCCTCGGCGCTGCCGTAGAGGGCTTCGGCCAGCGACCGACCCCACACCCAGAACGCCGCTCCTGCCAGCGCCGAGAAATAGCCGGTGAGCCGGAGCATCCTGTCGATGAGAGCCGCCAGCCGCCCGTTCTGGCCCCGGAGGTGGGCCTGAGTGATCTCGGGCATCAGCAAGACGGAAAGGCTCCCCAGCAGTCCGAAGGGAAAGGTCAGCAGAGGCAGGGCCATCCCCTTGAGGCTGCCGTACTGGGCCACGGCTTCGGCACGCCCGCCGGAAAACTGCAGATAGACTGCCAGACAGGCCGGCACCAGCATATTCTCCGCGGTGTGGAGAGCGCTGGCGAGACAGCGTCCTCCCTCCACCGGCCAGAGAATGTCCCAGAGGCGCTTTCCCGGCTCCTGCGGGCGGCAGGCAGGCCGCGCACCGAAGCAGCGGCGGGCTTCTTTGCGGTAAAAAAGTGCCATCAGGCCGGTACTGACGGCCTCACTGACCGCCGTTGCGCCCAGCACTGCCGTGCAGCGCCCGCCCACGTCCCAGCCGAGGGCGTCGGCCCGCTCCAGCGCAAAGTAGACGATGCCGATGCGGACGGTCTGCTCAGCCAGCTGGCTCAGGACGTTTGGCTCCACCTGCCGCCGGGCGATGAAAAAGCCCCGCAGTACCGACGACACCGCCATCCACGGCAGACCCAGCGACGAGACACGCAGCGCCCCCGCTGCCCGGACATCACCCAGCCACCATTTTGCGGCGAGACCCGCCAGCCCGAACTGCGCCGCCAGCGCCAGCATGCCCAGCCCGACCCCCGCCAGCAGGAGACGGTGAAGCATCCCCCGGGCCTCCGCCGGGCTGCGGGCCAGCTCTTCGGCCATCAGGCGGGTGGCCGCCACCGAGACGCCCGCCGTCGCCAGCGTGACGAAGAGCGAGTAGACCGCCAGCACCAGCTGGTACAGTCCCATCCCCTCGCCGCCCAGAGCGTTCGCCAGCCAGATGCGCAGCCCCATGCCCGCCAGACGGAGCAGGACGTCCGCCCCGGTCATCAGGGCTGCGTTTTTCAGATAGCTCTGTCGCACAGCGCACCCCTCCCTTTCCCCAGTGTATCTTTTTATAAATATGTAAACTGCTCTGGGAAATATGAGCGGGGCCGTGGGTTGTTTCTTTCCCAGTTTTATGATATGATATATATTGTATCTGGCGGGAATGTTCCGCCAGACCGGATCTAAGAATGCAAGGAGGAAGCGCACCCCGGTACCACGGCCGTGCGCAACAAGACAATGAGCGAAGAATGTACCCATGACTGCTCCAACTGCGGGGCAGCGTGTTCTTCCCGCAATGCTGCGCCCCAGCATGACGCACCCAACCCCAATAGCAGCGTCAAGAAGGTCATCGGCGTCGTGTCCGGCAAGGGCGGCGTCGGCAAGAGCATGACCAGCGCCCTGCTGGCCTGTGCAATGGCACGCCGCGGCTACCACTGCGGCATCCTCGATGCCGACATCACCGGCCCGTCCATCCCCAAGCTGTTCGGCATCCATGGCCGCGCCATGGCCGACGACAAGGGCTG
>ENA-UESH01000617-UESH01000617.1-human-gut-metagenome-genome-assembly--contig:-NODE-617-length-31828-cov-11.984788_pt1 | contig 31828 bp, 37 predicted proteins | sample MGYA00243001_ERZ508002 | MGnify/ENA primary metagenome ERZ508002 (study PRJEB26167, sample SAMN06115447) | human gut metagenome | host: Homo sapiens | place: China:Anhui | collected 2015-08-07... | reverse complement strand
ACCAAAATCATCTTTTGTTTTACCTGACAATCCTGTATATGTTCGCCCCATATCCCCCAGCTCACGCTGTTCCCAAGCGTCAGCTAATAAGCACGGCTATAAAAACACTTAAAAATATATATTTAGGAGGAAACTATGAATAAACAGCAACTTGCGAACAAAATATGGGAGTCAGCAAATAAAATGCGCTCCAAAATTGGGGCGAATGAGTACAAGGACTATATTCTTGGCTTTATTTTTTATAAATTTCTTTCCGATAAGGAAGTTGAGTATCTAAAAAAGAATGACTGGGAAGATACCGACATTGTCGAACAGTGCAAGAAGAATATAGGCTATTTTATTTCATATGAAAATCTTTTTTCAACTTGGCTGAAAAAAGGCAAGGATTTCGATGTTTCCAACATTACAGATGCATTATCGGCGTTTGACCGTCTGATTGACAGCACTCACAGAAAAGTTTTTGACAAGATTTTTGATACTTTTCAGACCGGACTTTCTAAACTAGGTGAGACAAGCGGTGCAAGAACAAAGGCAATCAGTGACTTGCTTGGACTGATAAAGGATATCCCGATGGACGAAAGACAGGGATATGACGTGCTTGGTTTCATCTATGAGTATCTGATTTCCAATTTTGCAGCGAACGCAGGAAAAAAGGCAGGCGAATTCTATACTCCGCACGAGGTGTCGCTGCTTATGTCCGAAATCGTTGCAAATCACCTTAAAGGCAAGGAAAATATTGCTATATATGAGAAAGCAGTAGCGTGATTGATACAGTGTAACTATTATGTGCAAAGCAGAAAGCCCCGCAGAATAAGGCTTTTTGAGAGTGACCCGTTGAGAGTCTTATTTTTTTGCCCTCACGAAGAGGAGCAGATTTTATAAATCCGGGGTGTGCATGGCAGCGAATTTTGCATACGGTATTAACGATAGCTACGGGCAATCGTTGCAAGGTTTAATGTCGTAACGATTAAATAGAAGGAAAACTTCCCCATAGTTCTCAGTAATTTCACGCTGCTTATCGGCAGCGAAAATCTCAAATAGTATTGACAAAAAGCAGCGGAAGTGCTATAATGATTCAAGAGGTGAGAATATGTCCAACTTAGGTCAGTTGATCAAAGAAAAAAGAGAGTCCGTTGGACTGTCTCAGAAAAAGTTAGGAAAAGCCTGTCATTTAAGTGACAGCGAGATTATGAAGATAGAAAATGGTGTACGCCAAAAACCAAATTGGGAAAACTTGTGCAGGATTGCGCAAGCACTTAATTTTCATCCATTTGAACTTCTGCTTGCGGCAGGATATATTTCCGAAAACGACATTCATCCAAGTTCACAACTTCGAGGTGTGGAAAATTTGGATGACAAAGAAATTGAATATTTACAGTTATTTATCGATTTTATGTTATCGAGAAAATGCGTGGATGAGGATTTAGAAGGAGGTAGCAACAATGCCATTTAGGTTAGGAGAATTATTCTGCGGTCCCGGCGGAATCGCCTGGGGTGCGACTCATGCAGATATTGGTGACCCCAAATTTAGAATTGTCCATCAGTGGGCAAACGATTATGATGCCAGCACTTGTGAAACATATCGGCATAATATTTGTCCGAATGCACCGCAGACGGTTTATCATGAAGATATACGTAAATTTGATATGGGCAAGTTGGCACCAATTGATGCCCTGGCGTTCGGCTTCCCATGCAATGATTACAGTGTGGTTGGAGAACAGAAAGGCATGGACGGTGTATATGGCCCATTATATTCGTATGGTGTGAAAGCACTCAAAAAATTTCAGCCGCAGTGGTTTTTGGCAGAAAATGTTGGCGGACTTAGAAACGCCAATGACGGAAAAGCATTTACAAAGATATTAGCTGAGCTTCGCAATGCGGGATATACCATTACACCGCATCTGTATAAGTTTGAGGAATATGGCATTCCGCAGGCGAGACACAGATTGATTATTGTTGGCATCAGAAATGATATTGCCAAGAACGTAACATATCGAGTCCCTTCGACAGAACCATATAAGGATATTGATAATACTTGCAGGACAGCTATTGAAGTTCCGCCGATTCCGGCAGATGCTTTCAATAATGAAGCGACCAAACAGTCCCAAACGGTAATTGACCGTCTAAACCATATTCTTCCTGGGCAGAATGCTTTTACAGCTGATTTGCCGGAAGAGTTGCAGCTGAACATAAAGGGAGCAAGAATCAGCCAAATATATAAACGGCTTGATCCTGATAAACCCTCTTACACTGTAACAGGAAGCGGCGGTGGTGGTACGCATATTTATCACTGGGCAGAACCGAGGGCGTTGACAAACAGAGAAAGAGCGCGGCTCCAAACTTTCCCAGATACCTATGAATTTTTAGGAAATAAAGAGAGTGTTCGCAAGCAAATTGGAATGGCAGTTCCCTGCCGTGGTGCCCAAATTATTTTTGAAGCCATTCTTAGGTCTTTCGCTGGGATTGATTACCCGTCAATTGATGCTAATGCTAATATAGATGAATAATAAAATGCCGGAACAGCCTGTTGGCTAAGCTCCGGCATTTTTTGTATTTGCAGAGATGATTTTTTCATAGAGCTGCTGCAGATTTTCCTCTGCAACAGCTTTTTTTAGTTGGCACTCCCATATAACCAGGACTTGCCATCCTTGCGCTTCAAGTTTTTTCTGACTTTCTTTGTCACGCTCGACATTCCTGTCTATTTTATTATGCCAATATTCTTCATTAGAAGATGGCCATACAAATCTTCCGCAGTCATGGTGATGCCAAAAACACCCATTGATAAACACAACAGTTTTATATTTTTTCAAAACGATATCTGGACACCCAGGCAATTTTCGCACATTTTTTCTATAGCGGAGACCACGTGAGAATAAGTATTTTCTGACGCACTCTTCCGGTTTAGTATTAGTACTGCGAATATGAGACATATTTTTGCTTCTGATTTCCTTGGAATGATTATCAGCCATTTCTTTGTCTCTTATTGCTTGGGGAGAAATCCATATAATACTGTTCGTCATCAATTTTGTAGAATGTGACATCGGTTCGGCCGTAAGCCATAAGATCACTGGTATGTACATAGGCACCATTCGCAAGACCTAAACGATTTCTGAAGTATTCTCCAAGCAGTGCATTGCTGGCTGGAGTTGTGATAGCCTTGTCATTTTGCTGTTCAACTCTGAGCTGCAAAGCGTGATGGTCATCTGTAACTACTAGAAAATGCTGCTCGTTCAGAGGAAAAAATCCAGACTTGGCAATTTTACGCGGAAGAGGAATGTATGCCTCGTTCTTGTTTCGACCTTTTCTCTGACCCCAATTTAATCCCGATTTCTTGCCCGGTTCTCCAGTTTTCTTCACAATGAGCGGCAGTCTGACAAAATTTTCTGGATGCTTATCATTAGAGGCCAATGTCTGAGAGGCAGAAGGTCGGACTACAATATAATCATCTACTTCTGCGTGGGTGCAATATATGGATCTGTTAACAGCCGCCTCATAAATTTTATATGCGTAAGCCGCACTTCTCTCTACGAGTGATCCACTTCTTTTTCTCAGCAATGATGACTGAGTGAAATCATATGAGCAGGAAAACGCCTGCACTGGAGTTTCCTCGTTCAGCCAAATGAAGAGGTTGTTTTTGGAAGAAGGCTCTTCATGCATATAGCTGCAAGAAAAACGGCTCGCATATTCAGCGAGTGCGTGCTTATGCAGGTCTCGAAAGCTATTGTGTGAAGCATCATCAATTCCGTTGTCCATTACGGATTCTATAATCAAATCGACTGTTATATCCGTGATGCCTTGTTCCTCATAGCTTTTCAAAAGCCATGAAGCCATACTTGGAGTGGCATATGCGGATAGGATGCACAGGTGATTGGCTCCTTTAAGCACGGGCTCAAATAAAATTGTTTTTGCAGCACTGTCGGAAAATAAATAATCCATAGGCATTAGTTCTCCCTTTCGATAACATCATAGTACATAGTGCCGTCTGGCAGTTTGATGTTCGGAACCCACATCTGTTTGCCATTCCAGCCTTTTGTTCCCGTTACTTGGTACATTGTAAGCACAACCTTGTCCGTAAATGAAGCACCGAGCTGCCAGTCGTTAGGAGAAAGCAATGCACCAGTGCCTTGGGCAACATTTCTTCCCCTGCGGGCAATCAAGATTCCCTGGGCGGTAGACTGTTCTGCTAAAATAGTATCCAGTATAGATTGAAAAGCCTGAAGTTTGAAATCCGGGCTTGGGATGATATGCGCTAATGTCTCCTTAATAAATCGCAAACTGACTTGATAATATGGTTCAGTATCAGAAAAAGGCTCCAGCAGTTTGCTCAATTCTTCGATAGAATCATTATCCGGATAAAAAGGATAGTAGTTGGTTCCTCCAGATATAATTTCCACATGATCATTATCGAGGACATTTTTTCTGGTCGGGTTTAGGCCATTCGGATAATACAACTTAATATCATCGATACCGCGTTCAATTTGCGCAATGATTGAGTTGTTTGTAGCATTTATATCTGCGAACAGCTTATAGAGGTTTTCTTCAATAAAAATCATCATCATTCCAGGATCGCGGTCATAACCAAACATTCGGCTGTGCTGCCACATTGTGTCTGCCTGTGGTTTCTTGCTTGTTCGGGTGTAATAAATTGTCTGAAGACCTGGGAAAGTAACGCCTCTGCCCAACGTGTTGCCTCCAACAATAAAATTGCATCCTTCAGAATAGTCTGAACTGTCGATATCAGATTTCCCATTCATAACCAGAATTTTGATATGGTTTTCTGACAATAAGCCTGCCGCAACACTGTAGATAATATCATATGAGAGCTTTTCTGTCTTTGTTGGATTGAAGCTGTTATACTGTACTTCCAACTCGGCTTTGAAATCCCCATTAAGATTCTCGCGGCACCAAGACAACTCTTTGGAAATTTCATCTGCATATCTTTTGTGCGCTGCTACCCGTACACTGGGATGAAATAGGCAGTTTGATACCTTTCCTCCGGAGGCGAGTATTTGCGCGGTGACAGCCAGATGCCGTATTACTACATTTCGTGTGGGCTCCTTCATTGTGTCTAAAAAAGAAATACAGTCAGGGACTTTAGAAACAGGGAAAAAGAAGTCTCCGCCAAGGTAGGCATCGCCTGGCTGAAAATAGTACGTGAAATAAGGATGCCAGCCGGATGCAATTGTTTGAAGGAAAATGGCCTGCGGAGTCCCAGTGACCTGCAGGTACAGACTGCTTGAAGCCCCATTTTTAATTATATCAAGATATTTGTTTATAGAGGATTGGCGGTCACGGTTAACCAAGGTGTTCAGTGAAGCCGCATCAGCCTCGTCATCAATAACAAACAGAGGATTTCCTTTCATAAAACCAGTCGAATTCAGTATGTTTGCCCATAACTTTAGAATGCGTACATTCTTTTTTAGCACAATAATAGCTGGTTCTATTAAGCTGTTGTCCGTAAAAAGGCGTGCATCGTTTTCGCCGCAGATGCAGAACCCGTCTAAATCTGACTTTACACGCTCTAAAGTCTGTTGCTGAAGTACAACATTGTCCGTTGTCAGCAGAATAAAAACGGGAAATCCCAAATCTGCAGCTTTGCACATAATTCCGAACATTTGGCCTGTTTTTCCAGACTGCACATTGCCAAACAACAATCCTATTTCATGGCTTGTGAAAGAAAAATTTTTGATATGCTTATTGCCAACATCGTCAGCGGTTTTTGAGATTGATTCGGCCAGCTTAACATTGCCGCGGTCGGTAATTTTCTTTAAGTATGTTTTTAGATATTGCATAGCAGTCACCTTTCTTCGTCATCATTCCCAGTGAAAGAGAGCATCCATACATCCAAAGGGGTGCCATCTTCATCCAAAGCGGTCTGACCTGTTTTCTTGAATAACAGACGGTCAGAACCATATTCCTGGAGCATTTCTTGGGTAATCATTCCTTCTCTGTCGATATCTTCTAAAGTGTTGTTAACAGGAGTGACTATTCCAGCCGCAACCAAACGGCCCTTCAGCCATCTGCCCATAATCAATTCATCACCAACAGCACTAAATTGCTTATTGTTGTCACTGGTAGTATGTGCCTTAAACCAATAGCCGTCATCAGTCACTACGAAAAATGGCTTGTTCTTTTCGGGATATCCATCCATATGGTAGATATCAGCACCGACAGTCAGTTGAGTTTCATACCAGTCACGTGCTTTCCGCTTGCTGCGGGGAGCAGCATAGCAGACATTAATATTGGATTTAGTGTAATGCTTTCCGTCATCCATATGTTTTTCAGCCGCACTTGGAACTTTTAGCTGAAGGAAAAAGGATACATATGCCTTGCACCTTTCGTAAAAATCAACATTCGATTGCGGAACGGATGTAACAAGTTCAACACCGTTCAGGGATGTATTGGTTTCACGGATGAGAGGCATTCCTGCAATATCTGCAATGTTTGCAGAACAAGATGGTTGGTTGAGATGATCAATATGAGAGGCAATCTCAGCAGCCTCAGCGACTTCTGTGGTAAGTGCAGAGATTTCATATTGTCTGCGATTGGCCGCCTCAAGCTTTATTGCACCAAGATTGGCGGAACCCAATATAGCAGAAATTGGGCTGCCGTCTTTATAAAAGCAATACAGCTTTCCGTGGTATTTGAACGATTTAACAATTCTGATTTCTCCTATTCCGGCAGATTGCCACTTTCTGTTCAATTTCATAGCAGTGTGATATGCGCCCTCCGGCATTCCCTCAATATAATACATACCAATGGTCAGGCAGATATGGCGGATTTCATACTGCTGAATCAAAGAGTCAAGTTCCATTATGGATGCATTGGATGTGTACCCAACAGCAATATCTACACGGTCAGCCTTAGACAGCTGCTCACGAAAGCAGTCAATGATAGTGGTTTGGTTTTCATCAGTGCCAAGAGGCAGAATGTTTGAGTATAATAACTGCATAATATTCCTCCGTTAATCTTTAATCGTTTCCATGATGTCTTCAAGAGTGCAGTCTAAAGCACTGCATATTTTTAGAAGAACATCGGTAGTGATGTTTTCGCCTTTTCCAAGTTTTGCAACAGAAGCTGAACTGATTCCGGCCGCATCCTGGAGGTCCTTTCTTTTCATATCTTTGTCAATTAATGATTTCCATAATTTGTTATAGATTATTTTCATTGTTTTACCCCTTGTTTAGCGGAAGACATCGAAGAAGTCATCGCCAACAGAATCATGTCTGTCTAAAAGTTCAGTAAGATATTCACGAGCTGCTAAGAATTCAGCTTTGAGTGGGAAATCATCATTTTCGAGGAGTGCAATAACGTCTTCATAGAGATTGGGACGATCTAACACCTCGGAAATTTTGAGTTCATAATTTCGACCAACTATATCAGGTTCGCCAAATTGCTCCTTATAATCCCAGGGAACTTCGTCTATATCAATCAAGGCATCTGTATCTAGATCCTCATCATGATAATCTTCATCAAGATAGACCCATTCATTGGTAATAAACCTTTCATCAACTGGGAAATCGTCTTTTGTTATGAAGGCACCTATACCTTGTGCATGAATAATAAAACCGTACAAAAATGACTCGGGTTCATTTTCTTCACAACCGTTAGTATCTCCGTCTTCGTAAAAAAGAATAGGATACATTTTGCGGAGGAATGTGTAGTAGCCGTCTGCCTTATCACACTCAGCGAACAGCGAAGCCAGGAACGGCTCAAATATATACTCCTCAATTTTTTCTGGGATCATATCATACAGCATATTAAATGTTCTGTCTGTATAACTGCGATGTCCTTTGTCTTCAAAAAAATCTCCAGTGTATTTAAGCGTTTTATCCTTTTGCTTTGAAAAGAATAATGCACAAAAATACTCTTGAAAAAAGCGATGTGTAAAATGGTATTTGCCACCTTCGTAAAACATGAGGCACATATTTTCGACAAGATCATCCCTGAAATCAGATGCTGTAAGGCTATGAGGTCCTTTATCGAGTTCATTCAACGAAGTGAAGTATTTGTCGAATTCAACCTCCGTGAATTCAAACTTCTCATCGCGATAGCTTCTCGCACAAAATTCTGCGAAATAATCAGCGAATCGATCGGCAGTCAAACCCGTCTTTAGAACTCGTTTATAAGCTCCCTTGCTTGCATCGTGCTTTTGCGAGAGTGCAGCATAGGCTTCTCTGTAAAAAATATGCATTTTTGACGGGATTTCAGCAAACTGCTCATAGGTCATCAGCATAATCGTAAGCAGCAGAGGATTTTGCGTAAATTCCCTATGGGTGACAAAAAGTGTATTTTGCAGTTCGGCCCGGAATTTTTCTTTTATTACAGGTTCATCCGGACGAAAGTCGAGATTGTCAATCAATTTAATGGCCTGTTCTTTCGTAAATGGACATAAATCAAGAACAGTGAACCTGTGCAGCGAAACAAAATAACCTATCGGGCGGGATGAAATAACATACATATTTTCAGTATATTTATCTACAAATTCATCAAGATCGCGTTCGAATTTTTTCCTGACAGTGGACTTGATTTCATCCAACCCATCAAATAAGAGCAAGCAACTTCCGTTTTCTAACAATTCTGCAAAATCGTCAGGGTCACTGCAGCCACCCAGCATTTCAAACTTCTCATAAGTATAGTCGAAGAGATTGTCATAGGCTTCGCTGTAGTCTCTTAACGGAACAAATATAGAGATTTGTTCCGACTCATCAAAATGTTCTATAGCATCGAGAAGCAGATGCCGCGTCATCATTGATTTACCCAAACCTGTTTATGGTAAACTAGAAATGCAGAAAAAGGGCTCCAAAAGTGCAGAACAGGAGCTCGCAAAAGGGCTTCAAAAATACACAACAGGGGCGCTCCTTCTATGCGCAAATCGAGCCCCCACACGTTAATCTTGTGCTGACTGGGCTATGCACTTTTTCGAGCCCCTTTTATGCACTTTCAGCTTGACAAACACAATAGCGGCGCTACCCAAATAGTGCTATCTTCTTTATTACAAAATTACAAAATACAACCATATATGGTCGCCCTTTGTTTTTCAAAAGATGTCCTGAGTCGATTTCTTTCTTTATAAAATCAAGATTTTCAATAACTGGAGCAAGCTTATAGCAACAACCTTCAACAATCTCACTCTTTTTCATAATTATGCTACTTATCCTTATAAAAATAGCCTTGCCGAAAGTGGCAAGGCTATAAAGGTCTATTTCGTCGGGGGAAGCCAAAAGGATAGCTGCCTTATGTGACTTATGTCCGAACGCAGCAGACTCGCTGCAATTTATCATATGCCGTACATTTATTCAACGCTGAACGGGGTGCGTTATCTTTCAACAATTATATTATATCATATTACAACGCATTTGTCAACCCTTTTCAAGCATCTTTTCATGCAATTCTGTTCCCACATTTCTAAGCTTTTCGATCTCGTTCTTTTCGGTCTCGATATGTTTTACTCTATAAGACAGTACATATCAGACTGTAATGCGTATTTTAGTTCTGTTACCAAACTAAAAATTCGACTTGACTTCGACAATGTTAATTAGGCTTTTTACATTTACAACACAGAGCTGTTCTTACTCCCGCACTGCTGCACAAGTGCAGGATAATTGCCAAAATAGTGTTCAGCAGGGTTGTCAAAGTGTGCGATATTATCGTACACAAACTGCTTGCACTCCATTATTGTACCCTCAAAGACCTTGCCGAGATTGATATATCCGCTCTTACCGCAGATTTTATACAGCGTGACCGATGAACGATTTGCCGCATAACATTTGCGTGAAAAATCTATCTCAAAAAAGCTGTCACCTGTTTTCAGTGCTAACATTTTTATCATTTCCTTTCATATATGTCTCGTATTCTTCTGTAAGGTCAAGCTCCGTGATCGGCGATAGGTGCATACATTCCTGTGCCTATCATCACTGTCGCCAGTATAGCTGCTGTTGTTCTTTTAACACTGTTCTTCATAATATCTCTCCCTTTATATTCATTCATAAGCCCCGATATATTCCGTTCTCTTACCGCATATCGGACACGGTATCATATCATCATAGGAAGCTGATATGATCTGCTTTGTTGTCTTACACAACTCTTTACAGCTGTTGTAGTCATGCCTGTTCCATAATGAGGTCGGAGTGACTTAAAGCTTATTTCGACCGACTCCAAAGAGTTTATCAAGCCTATCTGCATTTTAGTTCCTTTCTGATTGTGCTATATGTGTCCACTATTAATAAAGGAAATACACAGCCCAACAAGGGTTTGGATTTGTTCTATGTCCGTCAGGACAGGTTTCCACATACACAACGTAATAAGCGTCGCTATCCTGTTTGTACTCATAGTCTATCTGTTCCTTGAAGATTTTGGTCATATCATCAATATTCTTTTCGTCAAATTGTATTGTATATACATCACTATAGCTGCTGTTTTCAGGTGTGGATTCATTTTCTAGCATTGAAAATAATTCTTCTACGGTATTATAATCAATGCCGTACTTCCAAAACTCCGTATAATGTTCCTTAATATACGTCGCCTTTTCTCTTGAATATGCTGTAAGTTCTGCCTTCATAGCATCTATGTCTGCCTGTGTGATTTTGTCACTTCTCGTTGTGGCAGCAACAACTTTTGAATGTTTACCATAATGGTTGTTGCATTTCTTCTTGTCGTCCTTCTTGCAAGCCCTTATTTTAAACTTGTACTCTGTCTGTGGCGTGAGTTTCTTAATGGTGTAGGACGTTCCTGTGGTCTTACCTATCTCCTTCCACTCACCGCTTATGTATTGGAAAACACGATAGTTTGTACAGCCAATTTTCGTCCACGAAAGCTTAATGCTGTCTGAATTTACAGAAGATACTTTCAATCCCTTGCAAGGCTGTGGGTTTGTGGCGGTGTTCCAATTGGAAGAATAAGAGCCATATACCTTTTTACCATTTACCTTTTTATATGCCCTTACCTTAAAATTCTCTCTCGTGGCATTTGGAAGCTTCTTTACGGTGTACGTTGTGCTTTTTGTATCAGCGACCTTATTATAACTTCCGTTCTTACGCATATACACGGTATAACCGCTTGCACCCTTGACCTTGCTCCATTTAAGCTTTATCTCGCTGTTGCTTAAAGTATTAGATTTAAGACCTGTTACCCTACCGACACTTGCCGCCTCTGCGGTTATTGATGTCTGAGGAAAAAGATTATAGTGATCGATAGGTGCATACATTCCTGTGCCTATCATCATTGTCGCCAGTATAGCTACTGTTGTTCTTTTAACGCTGTTTTTCATAGTATCTCTCCCTTTATATTCATTCATAAGCCCGGATATATTCCGTTCTCTTACCATGTGTTTGTCAAGCAGAAAGTGCATAAAAGGGGCTCGAAAAAGTGCATAGCCCGGTCAGCACAAGATTAACGTGTGGGGGCTCGGTTTGCGCATAGAAGGAGCGCCCCTGTTGTGTATTTTTAAAGCCCTTTTTGTAAATTCAGGTACTTTGCTCACTTCTTACGGGCTGTTTTCTGACGCTTCATCGACTGCTGCAGGCGGTAGCTTTCTCCTGAGAATATCACAATATGCGAATAATGCACCAGTCGGTCTATCAGAGCCGCCGTCAGGCGGTTGTTGCCAAGCACCGTGTTCCAGCCTGAGAACTCCAGATTGGAGGTTATTATGAGGCTCCTGCGCTCATAGCACTCGGAGATCACCTGAAACATAAGCTGTGCTGCATCCTATGTATGGTGCAGTAATCGCCTTCGCTGCTAACCTCGTTGCTGCAGCCGGGTTCTGCACATCTGGGCTCAAATGCTTCAATTATAAAACTTAATAACAGCAGAAATAGTATCGCTCCTATAACTGCTCCAAAAATTGAGCCACTCTTTTTCTTTGCGCCGGAATAATCGTGTCTGACAGATGAGGAGGGTGTATCTTCTGTAGACATCTTATACACCATATAATCTTCAAACATATCCTCATTGTTATTGTGATTGTCAAAGTTCATATTGTACCTCCATCCTGATTTTGCTTTATCTGTATTATATCACATTCTCAGAAATTTGTGGTGTAAATTATTGGACAGTTAAGATTTGGAACGTAGAAAACATACCCCCTAATATATGCAAAGCATACAAAAGATGATAGGATTAATGTTTTCATGAATTGTTGAATGATTGACTATCTGACAAATAAATGATATAATATCAGCTTAACATGACTTGTGCTTCCGCCTCGCAAGGTAGATGACCTCACTCGATAAACCGCTTCTGAGAAATGACCGCCTACTGTCATTACGCATACGGTACTCTTCCTGGTAGAAATGCGCCACTTTCAACCACTTGTTTGCCACTTATTTGTGCTAAAAATCACCGAAATCGGCTTAAAATCACTACAATTGCATTGCTCAAAAACGCCGCAAAATCGGGCTTTTTCGCATTTTACTAAAGACCGCATCAGGTGTGCGGATTAATTCAATTCCCGTACGGGTCACCAAAGTTTAAAGCTCGGAGATAGCACATTGTGCTGTTTCTGAGCTTTTGTTATCTGAAGTTTCATACCTTCCATGTTCTGCCCTACTTTTCCCCGCACACCTCACTCCTGAGCTTCTTCGCCACCTTGAAATACTCATGCATTTTCACGTCCGCAGGGTCTATCTGCAATGCAAAGGATATCCTGCCAAGCAGCGAATTTATGTACTTCTCAGGCGTAATGTCAGCACCTTTGAAAAACAGGCTTTGGGAAACTCCGTATTTCTCACAGTAATATATTTCCTGACGTATCTCCCGACGCTGCTTCGACGAGATCTGCGCCTTTTCGTTGACTACTATCCCCGTTACCTGCTGACGTTGCGATGAGCCGATAAGCGTCGTTTTTTTCATGTTCAGCTTAAACCTCATTTTCCGCAACGCCCTGCTCACAAGTTGCGTTATCTCTTTGGCGTTAAACACAGCTTTTCCACCTGAAAATGTCATATCATCACAGTATCTTGTGTAATTTATGCCACGCTCTCCACACCACTTGCCTATCCTCTCATCAAATCTTTTCATCACCAAATTCGATATCTGCGGAGATGTTGGCGCACCCTGTGGCAGTATGCTGTTATGAGTGCATATATTTGTCAGCAGCGTTGTAGCAGGCTTAGAAAATCCAAGCTCGCACATGACCCCATAGACCTTGCCAAAATCAATGCTGTCAAAAAAGCCTGAAACATCAAGTTTAAGCACTCTCTGTTGACCAATATGCGGCTCTGCATTTTTCAAAAGCGAAGAGTTTTTGCAATATGCAGTGGCATACTCAGATACGGACAGCGTGTAAAGATACCTTTCAAGTATCCTTCTTTGAACGAGCTTGAGATATTCGTTCGGCACTTTTAACACCCTGTTTTTATGCCCTCTGCCACGATGTATTATCACCTTGCGGTAATTTGAATAACACTTTTTCTGATTTCGTTTATGATAGCGTATTCGGTTGTTGCTAAGCATATAAAGCTTTTTTAAAGGAACATCAAGCTCCTCTGAGATCCTTATGATATCATTATCAATATCATTCATTTTGTCACCTCAAAAAAATAATGACAAGCGTCAGCACAAGATTCAAATGCTTTGGAGCCGAATTTTATTTAATGGAATTAAATCCGATTCGGTGAAAAAGCTTTTGATAAAGCTACTATTCCCTGAAACTTCCACAGCGACTCGCTGTAGTTATGCGTTTTGCAATATCGCTGCTGACGCTTGTCATATTTTATTAAACCATGTTATGTACTCATGATAAAAGCACCTTGTTTATTTTATGAGATAATTATATCACGCGAAATGCACAACAATTGGTGCATCTCGCAGAGTACAACGAAAAAAATGGCTGTATATAAACACTCTGATATCATTTTACCAATTTATGCACGACACGTCAATGGGTTATCCTGACATTTTGCGCCAAACGCCAATATTTTGTATGAATACACAAAAAACCACACGAAGATAGGAAAAAAAGCCGAGCCTTGCTTTTATCACCTCTCAATTCCCCCACCTCTCGAGCTTTTTCCTTTTTATCACTATCCCCACCGGGCTATCCGTTTTTTCGTCAAAATATTCCTCGCAGACCCACCAATGATACTCTTGCCTTGGCAGGGTCGCCCACGTCATATAGCAAAAGCTCCACTGGCGAAGCAATTCCTTCTTCTTGCCGTTTTTCAGACTTTCAGGTAAATAGTTCTCCATAAGCTTCACTATCGTATCATAGCTTATAAATCTCATCTTGTTCTTTCTTTTTATTATGGACAGCCTGTGGGCAAGATAAAAATGCAAAACAACTTTCCATATGCTGCATTTGTATTCTGGGTCAAGTATTGACTCTTTTTTCATTCTCCTGATGATCTTAATACGTTCATCGGGATCATTCAAAAGGTCGCACAGCGCTGAGATATTAGAACAATCGAAACCGTCCTGCCCACTGTCCAGCTTGAAATATCTTCGCCCGTCTAGTTTGTATAAAGGCACTCGTGCTATCTGCCCTTCCTGCGTCTCCACTGCATATGTCCACAGCCTCGGGCAGGACTTTATCTCATAGACCTCTCTGCCGCTGGAATCCTCACCCTTTGCACGTTGATAAAACGTTCCCAAATGCCGTCACTTACTTTCTGCGGAGCATTTTCAGTGCTGGCTATAAAGATCCTCAGCCTTTGGAGCTTTTCCACGCTTTCTCTTAGCTTGTCTTTAAGTGCATTTCGTGAAAATCTAATGTCCTCGTTTTCGCTGAGTATCTCCCATATAGTGTTGAGATAAAAATCCTTTCTGTTATTGTTCCATATAGTGCAAACAGCGTCAAACACACACATATCAAAGTATGTCAGCGGTACTTTTTCATAAGCCGTGCAGTCTTGATACCATAAGGTACAACAGATATCATTTCTGCGCTGACCTTTCACAAAAGCTACTCTGTAGTTATAGTCCTCTTGATCGTTTCTTTTGCCTGACAGCCCGTCATAAAGCCCTTGTATCTCTTTCTCTCCCAAAAGCCTGTTTATTTTCTTGTCTATATAACCAACGATCCTTAATTTTCTTTATGACTATCACTTTTTCTCAGCAAGCAAAAGTCCAGACAAATGGACAGATAGTATGATATAATATAGGCATAACAACAAAAAGTGAGGTAAAATCGTTATGCCTAAAAGAAACACACTCAAAAGCAAGCTCAGCATCATAGTTTTTTTAGATGAAATTGAACTCAAAAGACAAATGCCTTGAGTTTCTATTTGAATTGCGTTTTCCATAAGGTTTTGTTTGTCTGGAATGTGACTGCACAGAGTATTATCATATCAAAAAGCGTGGTCGGGGAACTACCAAAATGAAGATCATGGTGGCTGTACAGTGGGCAAAATGCTCGCCACTGTGAGGGATACTATTCCAAGCAACTGCGCATACATGATATTCGAGGAGCTGATATTAGCACCGTTCAGCATTGCCCGTATGCGTGAAAATTTCAAAAGGCGCAGAAGACGTCAACAAAACACCAAGAAAGGAGTGGAATAAAAATGCCACAAACAGAAGATATAGAATACATCAAGAAATATGAGGCGTATGATTGTATCAACACCTCCGAGGACGATGATTTTGACCCACTGGACGAGCTTTACGAGCCTGATCCTGTGGAGATTCAAAACACGAGCCAAAATCCATTTACAGCAAAGGTATTTGACCCCGAAACAATGCTTTTCGACCTTGCCGAAGCAAGAAAGACAGAAACAAAATTCAGAGAGAACATACTCTCTATGATGATGTCTGTTCTCATAAGCTCTGACAAGCCCAACGCACTGCTCTGCGGTCCTGCGGGCTGTGGAAAGACCAAGATAGTGGAGGAGCTTGCCTACAGACTCGAAAACAGCGAGAACATCGTACCACAGCTCAAAGGCTATAGGATATATGCCCTCCAGCTCTCTGATATCGTGGCAGATTCAGGTCTTATGGGTGACCTTGAAAAAAAGGTCAAAATGCTCATAAACTATATGAGCGACCAGGACGAGAAGCGAATTTTGTTTATCGACGAAATACATATGCTTTTTCAGGAAAAGGCATATCGGATCGTCGCTCAGATCTTGAAGCCTGCTCTGAGCCGTGGGAAAATAAAGCTCATAGGAGCGACAACGACCCAGGAAGCAAATCTCATCGACAGCGACCCTGCCTTTTGCAGGCGTATGACAAAGATAATAGTTGACGAAGCAGACCATGAGCAGACAGTGGAGATTCTTCTCAGCATGAACCAGCATTTTGCAAGCCACTATAACATCTCATTCGCTTTGAGCAGAAGCAAGGCAGAGCACATTGTTGATATTGCAGACGAATTTTGCTACTCAGGCTCACACCGCCCTGACAATGCCATAACGCTACTTGACCGCTCCATAGCTTCCGCCGTGGTGAAGAACGCTTCTGACAAGAAGATGAAAATTACTCTCACCGACCGCCATATAAAAGAAACAGCTTTCCGCATGACATCAGGTCACAGCACGCCCCACGCCTTTAACGAGAGAGCCTTTCACCGTGACCTCTCAGCCGTCTGCGGTCAGGAAGCTATCATAGACGACCTTGTCAATGTGCTTAAGCTCCATTCTCTCCACATCAGACCGACCAAAAAGCCTTTTACAATGCTTTTTATCGGACCAAGCGGAGTGGGCAAAACAGAGGTCGCAAAGATAATAGCCAAAAACTGTGCAGGCGAGAAACCTATCACACTGAATATGTCGGAATTCTATTATGACGCAGGCATAAACCGCATTATAGGCTCGCCTGCAGGCTATCTTGGAAGCGACAGCAATGTTGAACTGCCCTTTGATAAGCTCAAATCAAATCCCTATCAGGTGATACTCCTTGACGAGTTTGAAAAGTGCGACAGATCCGTGCAAAGACTATTCATGTCTGTCTTTGACGAGGGCATTCTCACCACAAGTCAAGGAAACGTTATAGACTTCTCAAAGTCCATAATAATAGCCACCACCAACGCAGGCTGTACCGCAAAGAGCAGAAGCATTGGATTCAACTCAGACAGCACATCAGAAACACAACTCATAAGCGACCTTTCCGACTATTTTGACGTCGAGCTTATCAACCGCTTCTCACAGAAATACACTTTCAGCGAGATATCAAGGTCGGTGTACAGAAAGATAGTGGAAAACAGGCTTGCGAGCGAAATAAAAGTCATCAAAAGGCTTCACCCTGAGCTGAATATGGACTCCCTGTTCAGTGCAGACGAGCTTGCAAAGGCAGTAGATAAGATAACAGCCGACACCTATAACATCAAATCAGGTGCAAGACCTGCCATCACAGCAGTAAGCAAGTTCATTGACAGCAAGCTCCTTTCACACTTCTCACGCATGGCAAAAACATACAGACCAAACCAAAACTAACGCTTCGCCATACAAAAAAATCAATGACCGCACCTTTCACGGGTGCGGTCATTTTTTTATTCTGACAATTTTACTCTTATTAAACAGATATAAAGAAAAGAAAGATAAAAAAAGCTCGAATTATGTTATTAGGATATGTCACACCCACAAAATATCACGCTAAACAGCCGATATCAAAATGTGATTTTTGCATTTGATGTGCGGGAATTGGATTTTTTCTATATGATCTTACCGTCAGACACTTCGATAACACGACTGCATTGTTCTGCGACTTTTGGATCGTGAGTAACGATAACGACTGTTTTTCCCTCTTTGTTAAGGCGTTTGAAAAGCTCCATTATCTCAGCCGAGGTCTTTGTGTCCAGCGCTCCTGTAGGCTCGTCCGCAAGTATCATGGCAGGCTCGTTGACAATTGCTCTGGCTATAGCAACACGCTGCTTCTGTCCTCCCGAAAGCTTGTTGCAAGGCTTCTTAGAAAGATCCCCCATACCAACAGCTTTTAATGCTTCAAGAGCTTTTTCTTTTTTATTCTTTATCTTTTTCTTTGCAAAATCCAATGGGATCAATACGTTTTCAAGGGCAGAAAAATCCTCAACAAGTGCAAAGTCCTGCATTACAATGCCTATCTTTTCATTCCTTATCTGTGCATACTGCCCCTCCGATAAATTTTTTACCAAAGTGCCGTCAATTGTGTACTCACCGCTCTGATAGCTGTCTATGCAGGCAAGGATATGCAAAAGTGTGGATTTTCCTGCGCCTGATTTTCCAATTATCGCTACCATTTCACCGTCTGATATCTCGCATGATACCCCATGCAAAGCCTCATATTCATTGGCTTTCTTTGGATTATATATCTTTATTATTTTATCAAGCTTTATCATTATAATGCCTCTCTTATTCATTTATCATCAAGATCTCATTTGGTGTATTTCGTCTCATTATAACGCCCGGTATCAAAAGTGAGATCAGAATGTTCAAGATAACGATACATACACAGCCAATCAAGTGCAGCCAACCAAAACTTATAACTGTATTTCCCATAAATTTGCTCATAGTAAGAACATTTGAAATACACACTGCAATGGCGGCTGCCATAACTGCGGTCATAAGATCACACACAAGATTTATCTTGATATATGCGTTCCACTTTGCTCCGCAGAGATAATAGATACCATAATCTCCAAGTCTCTTTTTTATGTTCACTGCCGAAGCCGAAACTGAGCTTACAATAACAAGAACTATCACACATATAAGCATTGGAACAAGCTTGATAAGCTGACCATTAATATAGACAAGCGAATTTTCTCTGAAATCCTCAAAGTCAAAAACCCTGCCATAATCCCTCAGATATAATTCAAGCTCCTTAAAACGCTCATTGCTTACATTATCCTTTAACGTTACTATTTGATTGCCGCAAGGATATATTTTACAGTTTATATCTTTAAGACAGTCTGTCGGAACTATCAGCATCATGTTGCCATGCTTATTAACATTAGCATAAAGATCTCTGAAATCAGGCTTTTCTTTTATACTATCCTCAGTGCCTAAATATGCAGATGAAAACCCCAGCAACTGTGAGCCGTCAGCTATGACACCGACAATTTTCACCTTGTTCTTAACATACTCATACTTATAAGGATCAGCATAGTCAAAATCCTCATCATCAGGGGACATCTCCCCTACTTTCTCTTTGTGCATAATGGTAACTATGTCACCCGTTTTGTAGTTGCTGTTTTCAGTCACAACAGCAGGTATCAAATCTCCGTTAGCCGACGCATTAGACAGCCATTTTCCCGAACTCATCTGCGGCGTAAATGACTTTATCATATCTTCAGATAAAGCATTAACGCTCATTCTATCGTCACCAAGTCCGTTAGATAGATCTTTTGATGACGGAGAATAATACAAGCTTGTATCATATCCGCTTGTCACCAACTCCACATCATCAATATTTTTTAGCTCACTGTCAAGAGGAGCAGTATCATATATATTACATATATATAGTCCCTTGCCATCAGGAAAGTATTTCTTTACAGGAGTATACATCTCTATTCTTGAAAGAACAGAAGAAACAGCCGCCGTCATTATAATAAATGCAATGGCGAGCTGAACAGCGATAAAAATATTGCTGTAGATATTTCTTGCAAATTCTTTTAAACCATATTTTATCATATTATTTTCCCCTCTCTTTCATCATTTTCACAGGGGATCTTTTATTCGTAAACAATATCACAATGTTAAGGAACAAATAAATAGAAATAATATATATTCCAAATATGGTCATATATACCCTTAAATTATATGCGACCTTGATATACTCAAAAAACAAAGTAAGCTTAGGAAGCAGCGCATAATTGAATACCAATGCAAATATCACATATATCGTCACTGATATCATACCTATCTCGGCTATATACATCCGTCTTATTTTATTTGACGTGCAGCCACACAGCATGAATATAGCAGTCTGTTTAGCACGGGATCTTATTATGTATCTGAAAAGCATTGCAAGATTTATTGCAGAAGCTATCGCAACGGCTACGGACATAAATATAACGGAATTGTAGAATTTTATTTCAGTCATATCGATCGTGTCTATCGGAGGAAAATTAACATTACACGTTAGAACTTCGCTGAAAGCTTTTTTCAGCTTAAAAAAGCTTTCTGTATCTAGAGCATTGTCATCAAGAAAACTTATGCTTGAAATAGTGCAGTTATCACCCAACGTTTTAAATGGCACCTGAAATTCCTCTTGTACAGTATTACCGAATATGCCTATGACCTTATAGCTTTTGCCAAGCAGTTCAACATTCTTGCCGATCATATCGTCTTTTGCGCCGCTAGGCAGCACGACCAAATTTTCGTCTGAAGCATATTCTTCCTTAGTAAAATATCTGCCTTTGCGTATACTCATGTTGTCGACATATGATTCGTATAAACTATAATCATTCAGCTCCTTATCATATTGAATGCGCACCGCAGACAGAAGATACGGTTGACCGCCGTCAAAACACTCATCAATTTTAAGCTCGTCTTGATCAAACATTAAACTAAAATACATACCCGGCATTGACGCTTTAGAATTATCATCAAGCTTGTCAAGCACCTCCCGAAGCTGAACAGGAGTTATAGAATCTGTTCCAAAATAAGACAAGATCCTGCCATCACTGTCTTCCTGAGTATCTATTATATCGCCAAATGAAAAAGTATAATTAAATACATACTTCTTTTGCTTTTCAAAATCCTTGCTTGCTTTAAAATTCTGAAATGCACCATGTGAAAACAATATTATAAGCACATCAGTAACGGCGCAAACAATAAATAGAATAAAGATAAGCACATTCTTTACGGCAAAATTTTTCAGGTTAATAAAAACGTATTTCATTTAGTCCTCTTAATATTACTTATTTTGATTTATACGATAATAAACATCGTCTATAGTATACTGATTATCCTTATCGGTTTTAACTTTTACACGATGGATATAATAAACATATGAATTATTCTTGTTTCTTTTAATTCCAATACCTGTTCCGGCATTTTTTGTTGTTATCTCATTTGTCTGATTTGTTATAACAGCATTATTTGCTGTATTTCTGCATTCAACCGATACCTTTATGTAACGTTGAAACTTACTTTCTGTTTTTCCCGCAGTAGTCATTGCAGTTGAAGAATCGCCCTTAATATTCCAACTCACATAACTATTATTTCCAAGCTTTCCTGAATAAGCATATGACTGACCATATACCTCTTTGGTTGCTGACGTAGTTGCTAATGCAGTAGTAACAGCCATAGTGCTTACAATAGCCAATGCAACAATTCCCGTAACAATTTTCTTAATAATCATACTTATTTCCTTTCTCGTCATGACATCCACACATTCAAGTGTAAATGTCTGGTTTAATCGCCAAACACAACTATGGTTTCTTTACTGTCGAACTTGTTGATTCAAGATATTCATACTTGCTTCCGCTATATGAATATACATGTACTTCACAACGATATTTGCTTCCACTTGTACCCTTATAAGTATCAGAAACAAAAAGAGTAGAACTATTCACCGTCTTGGTAACACAATCAACATTGCTCCAGGACCCATTACTATACACCTGGAGATACGCATATGCACTAATTTTTGTGCAACTACTTTTTCCACGTACTTGGCAACTGTAATAAACATTACCTGATGAATTAATCGCAACCTTCGCAGTAATGAGATCAGTGTATAAGTTACAAACTGTGATATCATTACTATCAAACATGGTATCCGCTGCGGAGCATGGCAATACTGTCATTACAGAAATCACCACTGCAATAAGCAAAGTCATTATTTTCTTCAAAAATTTCACCTCCTTTTTTTATCTGCTCACATAATATATAACGTATGGAGTAGTGCAAAAATGTACACATTTCTTGAACTATTTTGAAAGTTTGTGCAATTTTACCGAATTAGCCATACGAATTATGTCACTTTCGCTCGCATTTCCAACGATTGAGTATGAAAAAGATTTATCTGTCCAAACAAGAATAATATCATTTTCAGTTATTGAAATATATCCGTCATATTTACCTATTTTTATTTGCCTTGCACCTAAATCATCAATATCTATATTCATTCCAGCCGATATATCATTTTGAGTGAATTGAATTTGCTCTGTGCCGTTTGTATAAGTCACAATGTGTGTAAAATCGTCTATAAAATCTTCTGACAATACATAACCGCTAGGAATGAAGTCAGGAGTCATAACATTGTTGGCAACAGACAAACTATTATCTTCAATATCACCATCTGCAAATCTTACACTAGAATGAGATGCCCCTTGTGTCACAAATATTCCAACAAACCATTCACGCAGCGGCGGTGACGGCGGCACTGGCGTTTGTCATTTCCTGCAAGGAGACAAATGCGGAACGGTTGGAAAAGATGTGCGGCGAATGGGTCAGCACGGGCGGAAAGCCGCCCTTCACCCTCTGGGAAGAGGACGGCAAGTACCGTGTGACGGTCATGCACAGGAACCACAAGGGCGGTAGTGAAGCGGAGACCTACCTCGTCCGGGAAACGGAAGGGGTGCTGTTCATCGAGACGGGCTTCGCCGTGATGATGGACTATGACCGGGAGAAAGACCGCATCCGGCTGTCGCCGGGCGGAGAGTACAGGAGAAAGAGTGACGGAACCCTAAAACAGTAAGGACATGAGAACGATAAAGGCAATCATTCTGGGCGTGGCGTGCCTGACGGCAGGTGCGGCCAACGCCCAGTGGGTCGTACACGATCCCGGCAATCTGGCGCAGGGCATCATCAACACGACCAAGGAGATCGTGGAGACCTCCGCCACCGCACAGCACACGCTGGACGGGTTCAAGGAGACGGCGAAGATATTCGAGCAGGGACGGAAGTATTACGATGCGCTCAAGGCGGTGCATGACGTGGTGAAAGGCGGCGTGAAGGTGAAGAAGTCCATCGAGATGGTGGCGGACATCTCGGAAATCTACGTGCGCAACTACCAGAAGATGCTCGGCGACCCGAACTACACGCCGGACGAGCTGTCAACCATCTCGTTCGGGTACGCCAAGCTGCTGAGCGAGAGTGCGGACATCCTGCAAGATCTGAAGAACGTGGTGAACGTGACGGGGATGTCGCTCTCGGACGCCGAGCGGCTGGCGATCATCGACCAGAGCTACAAGCGGCTGCTGGAGTACCGCAACCTCGTGCAGTATTATACGGACAAGAACATCTCGGTGAGCTACCTGCGGGCGAAGAAGAAAAAGGACGCCGACCGGGTGGTGGCTCTCTACGGGGATGCGGAAGACCGTTACTGGTGAGGCGGGCAATATATAATAATGTATGCGTACATATAATAAAAATACAGGACTATGTTGTTAGCGATAGACTTCACGAACCTGCACGAGATATTGCAGGCATTGTATCAGGACATGATGCCGCTCTGCGAGAAGCTGACGGGGGTAGCCAAGGGAATCGCCGGGCTGGGTGCGCTGTTCTACGTAGCCGCCAAGGTGTGGCAGGCGCTCGCCCGTGCCGAGCCCATCGACGTGTACCCGCTGCTGCGCCCGTTCGCCATCGGGCTGTGCATCCTCTTCTTCCCCACCTTCGTCATCGGCACGATCAACACGGTGCTCTCGCCCGTGGTGAAGGGCTGCCACGGGATGCTCGAATCACAGACCTTCGACATGAACCGATACCGGGAACAGAAGGAGACGCTGGAGAGGGAGGCGTTCCGCCGTGACCCGGAGAAGGCGTATCTGGCGAGCAAGGAGGACTTCGACAAGAAGCTCGACGAGCTGGGCTGGTCGCCCAAGGACTTGAAGACGATGGCGGTGATGTACATCGACCGGACGGAGTACAACATGAAGCGGAGCATCCGGCTGTGGTTCCAAGAACTGCTCGAACTGCTGTTCCAGTCGGCTGCGCTGGTCATCGACACGATACGGACGTTCTTCCTGATCGCCCTCTCCATCCTCGGTCCGATAGCGTTCGCCCTCTCGGTCTATGACGGGTTCCAGAGCACGCTCACGCAGTGGATAACGAGGTACATCTCCATCTACATGTGGCTGCCCGTGAGCGACCTGTTCAGCTCGGTGCTGGCACGCATCCAAGTGCTGATGCTCACCCGTGACATCGAGGCGATGAGCGACCCGACCTTCATCCCGGACAGCTCGAACACGGTGTACATCATCTTTTTAATCATCGGGATATTCGGGTACTTCACCATACCGACCGTCGCCAACTGGATCATCATGGCGGGCGGGGTGAGCCACGCCAACCGTGCGATGAACCAGACCGCCACGAAGGTAGGCAACGTCGCCGCAGCGGGTGCGGGCGCAGCCGTGGGGAACATCGCCGGAAAAATCGTCAAGTAGCGGCGGATGTCCCAAGAACATGAGTCATAACGAATAAAAAACCGGAAACATGGAATTTAAAAGTTTGAAAAATATCGAAACGAGCTTCAGGCAGATACGGCTCTTCACGCTGGTATTCGCCAGCCTGTGCGCCGTGGTGACGGGCTTCGCCCTGTGGAAGTCGTACAGCTTCGCCGAGGCGCAGCGGCAGAAGATCTACGTGCTGGACAACGGCAAGAGCCTGATGCTGGCGCTCTCGCAGGACGTGCGGCAGAACCGCCCGGTGGAGGCACGGGAGCACGTGCGCCGCTTCCACGAGCTGTTCTTCACGCTCTCGCCCGACAAGTCGGCTATCGAGGGCAACATCAGGCGTTCGCTGCTGCTGGCGGACAAGAGCGCCTTCAACTACTACAAGGACCTCTCGGAAAAGGGGTATTACAACCGGATAATCTCGGGGAACATCAACCAGATGATAGAGATAGACAGCCTGCGGTGCGACTTCGACAAGTACCCGTACAGCGTGCGGACATTCGCCCGGCAGATCATCCTTAGGGAAAGCTCTGTTACGGAGCGCAGCCTTGTGACCCGCTGCCGTCTGCTGGATGCGGTCAGGAGCGACAACAACCCGCAGGGCTTCATCATCGAGGGCTTCGAGGTCACGGAGAACAAGGATTTGCAGACCCTCAAACGCTGACGGACATGATAGGCAAGTTCATCACAAAGGCGCAGGACTGGGCGGACGGGAAGCTCCGCCGCCTCGCCGGGCGTATCTCGCCCGACATGCGTGTGGCAATCATCCTCGTGATGCTGGCGGCGTTCGGCGCACTGTCGGTCTATATGACCGTCGCCTCCATCTACCGCATCGGCAGGAACGACGGGAAGGAACTGGGGATAGAGCATGTCAGGCGCCTGCAATTGCCCAATGACAGTATTGTCAACCCTTTTGAAAGCGGACGGCATGGGACTGGCGGAGAGGTTGAGTGAGTGGCTGCTCCGCCGCCGGGAGCGGCAGGAGGAGCGGAACATGAGGCAGGTAACGGCGTATTTCGGGAGCCTGCTGAAAAAGAGGCGTGCGGATGCCGGCGCAATCCTCCAGTCCGTCAGGGACTACCGGGACTGCCCGGAGGTGACAAGGAAACAGGCGGAGCTGCTGCTGGAACACAGGTTCTTCCGGTACGTGTACCAGACGGGCTATCCCGAATGGCGGGCGGTCATGGACGCCTTGAAAGAGACCCGTTACGGGATGCGTGAGGGGGCGGCAATCCCCCGGAGCGTGAAGGAGGCGGCGGAAAGCCCGATGCTGCGTCTGGCGGCGCAATACAAGGTGCTGGAGCACGAGTACACGAGGCGCAACGCCCCGCAGCCGCTATCCCCCGAAGCGCAGGCGGAACGGGATGCGGCGCACCGGCTGCTGAACTGCTGCATGAGGGAGGGCGACCTCGACGCACTGAAAAGGCTTGCCCTGAAAGGCGAGAAACCGGACGACTCGGTGGCCATCCGCCACGGGCTGGCGGAAGGCTACCGCAGGCTCGAAGAACTGAGCCGGGAATGGAGCGAGGAGATGCGGGGCGACAACCACACCGTCATGGAACAGATCGAGTTGCGGGAGGCGGACGAGCGGGGAAAGCTGATGCGGCAAGCCGCCGCCCTTTACGAGAGGAAGACGGGCGGCATACTGCCCGGCGACTATCTGGAAGCGGTGAAGGCGGAACGGGCGCTGCTCCACGGGCTCGCCCGCCACGGCTGGGACGGTCAGCGGGAAGTACCGAAGGAGACGGTGGAGAAGTACGGGCTGACGGAGGATTTTGCCGGCATCGCCCGGCTAAGGTGGGACTACCACCTGAGCGAGGACAACGGGGATTTCTCCCGAGACTACCCGGAAGCCGCCATCGGACGCCACAACCGTGCCATCCGGGAGCGGGCGGCGAAAGAACTGGCAGGTCTGGAAGCGAGGCTGTTCCCCGAAAAGGCGGCAAGCCGGGAACGGAAGGCTGCGCACCTGCGGGCGGACAACCGGGCAAGCCCCACGGCATCGCTCAAACGGGAACGGAAGGAGCCGCCCGGCAAGCGACAAACCGGAGAGACAGGCAGAAGGAAGCCTCCGGGGAGAAGAATCAGAATGTAGGACAACCATAAATTTTTGACATGATGGAAGAACAGAACCAAGAAAAAGCAACGGCAACGCAGCACGTAAAGGCGGCGGATGCCGCAGCCCCGGAGACGGGGAACGGAAAGAAGGAGGACAAGGGCGGCGGGAAAAAGGAGAAGAAGACTGCCAAGCCGCTCACCCCGAAACAGTTGCAGCAACGGAAGAAGCTGATGGTATATCCGCTGATGGGCTTGCTGTTCCTCGGCTCGATGTGGCTGATATTCGCACCTTCGGAGGAGCGGGAGGTGAACCGGGACACCGTGGGGGCGTTCAACGCCGACATCCCCCTGCCGGAGAACGACGGGATCATCGGCGACAAGCGGAAAGCCTACGAGCAGGCGCAGGCGGAAAGGCGGCAGGCGGAGAAGGTACGCTCGCTGGAGGACTTCGCCTTCTCCGAAGAGAGCGATGCGGACGGGGTGGAAATGGAACTGCCGGACAGCGAGCCGGAACGGGAACCGTTCAGGGACTACTCGGGCAACGGCGGCGGCCGCTCCTCCGTCGCCGCCTACCGGGACATCAACCGGAAACTCGGCTCGTTCTACGAGGAGCCGAAGGTGGACGGGGAAAAGGAGGAGCTGAAAAGGCAGGTGGAGGAGCTGACCGCCAAACTGGAAGAAAGGGAACGGCAGGCGGGCGGAATCGACGATCAGGTGGCACTGATGGAGAAGAGCTACGAGCTTGCCGCCAAGTACATGGGGCAGAACGGGCAGGACGGCGCAACCGTGCAGGCACCCGCCACCGTGCAGAACGGCAACGGCTTGGGACAGCCCGCCGTGGCGGTGCAGGCGGCACGGGAGCGGACGGTATCGGGGCTGCGACAGCCCCTAAGCGATGCGGAGTTCATGCGGCGGTACAGCCAGCCGAGGAACTACGGCTTCAACACGGCGGTGGGCAGCGGGTACGCCCTCGGGAAGAACACGATAGCCGCCTGCATCCACCAAGACCAGACGGTTATGGACGGTCAACAGGTGAAGCTCCGGCTGCTCGAACCGTTGCAGGCGGGAAACCTGATTATCCCACGCAATACGGTGGTATCCGGTACAGGCAAGGTGCAGGGGGAACGGCTCGACATCACGGTATCGTCCGTCCAGTACCAAGGTAACATATTGCCGGTGGAATTGGCGGTCTATGACAACGAGGGAATGAAAGGGCTGTGCATAGAAACCTCACTGGAGCGGGAAGCGGCAAAGGAGGCGATGGCGAACATCGGCGGCGGGCTGGGAACGAGCATCTCGTTCGCACGGAGCGCCGGGCAACAGGTGGCGATGGACATCACCCGTGGGCTGATGCAGGGCGGCAGCCAGTACCTCGCCAAGAAGTTCCGCACGGTAAAGGTGCACCTGAAAGCGGGTGATCCGCTGATGCTCTACGCCAAACAACAATAAATCAACAAATTATAAAACCATTAAAAAGTAAAGACAATGAAAAAGATTTTTGGATGGGTCGCCCTGCTTGTGGGCATGGTGACGGGTGCGAACGCACAGGTGAACGACACGATACAGCGGACCACGGGCAACGACCTGTATCAGGGGATTACACGGAAGCTACCCTACCGGCAGATGGTGACGCCCCACGGGGTGCAGGTGACGTTCGCCAAGACGGTGCATATCATCTTCCCCTCGGCGGTGCGGTACGTGGATTTGGGAAGCGACCGGATCATCGCCGGGAAAGCGGACGGTGCGGAGAACGTGATCCGGGTGAAGGCGACGACCGAGGGGTTTCCGGGGGAAACGAACTTTTCCGTCATCTGCGAGGACGGGAGCTTCTATTCGTTCAATGCCCGGTATGCGCATGAGCCGGAGATGCTGAACATCGAGATGAAGGATTTTTTGGAGAACGGGGACACGACGGACTTTTCGCATACCCGCATGAACATCCATTTCCGTGAGCTGGCAGGCGAAAGCCCGCTCTTGGTGAAGCTGATCATGCAGAGCATCTACAAGGAGGACAGGCGGGAGATCCGGCACTTGGGCTGCAAACGCTTCGGGGTGCAGTTCCTCCTGAAATCCGTCCACTCGCACAACGGGCTGTTCTATTTCCACACGGAAACGAGGAACAGGTCGAACGTGGCTTTCCGGACGGACTTTATCCGGTTCAAGATCGTGGACAAGAAAGTGCCGAAGCGCACCGCCATTCAGGAACGGGTGATCGATCCGGTGCGCAGCTACAACGAGGTGCTGGTGACGGAGGGGAAAAGCGACGTGCGCACGGTGTATGCCGTCCCGCAGTTCACCATACCGGACGACAAGCTGCTGGTCATCGAGCTGTTCGAGAAGGACGGCGGCAGGCACCAGACCATCCGGGTGGAGAACGCCGACCTCGTGGCGGCAAGACAGATTAACGAACTGAAAATCAAGTAAGCGATGAAAAGGTTACTGTTCATTATCCTGCTTTTCGGGGTGTGCCTGACTTTCAACCGGGCACACGCCCAACGGTGCCTGCCCGGAATGAGGGGCATACAGCTCACGGGCGGGCTGTCGGACAACATGCGCTGGAAAAACGGCGACGGCTTCGGCTACCACGCCGGGATAGCGGTGAGCACCTACACGAAGAACGCCCACCATTGGGTGGTCGGTGCGGAATACTTGGAGAAGCGGTACGGCTACCGGGACTGCCTCTATCCGGCGAGCCAGCTCACGGGCGAGGGCGGCTATTACCTGAACTTCCTGTCAGACCGGAAAAAGACGTTCTTCGCCGCACTGGGGCTGTCCGCCCTTGCCGGGTACGAGACGGTGAACTGGGGCGAGAGCCTGCTGCCGGACGGCTCCCGGCTCACGGATGAGGACAATTTCATCTACGGGGGTGCGCTGACGCTGGAGCTGTCCGCCTACGTGACGGACAAGATTGTCTTGCTGGTAAACGGTCGCCAACGGGTGCTGTTCGGCGGCGACTGCGGGAAGTTCCACACGCAGGTCGGCGTGGGAATACGTTTTATGATTCGATAACAACTGATTGATTGCAAAGTATATGAAAAAGATAATCTATCAAATGCTCACGGGCTGCTACATCGTGGCCGCCCTCGTGCTGGTCGCAGCCTGTAATGACGGGCTGGACATTCAGACGAAATACCCGTTCACGGTGGAGACGATGCCCGTCCCGAAGGAGCTGAAAGTGAACGAGACGGCGGAGATACGGTGCGAGCTGAAACGGGAAGGACGCTGGGAGGACACCCGGTACACGATCCGCTGGTTCCTCTTCGACGGGGAAGGGACGCTCAAACTGGACGACGGCACAGCGTTGCTGCCCAATGACCGCTACCCGCTGGAGAAAGAGACGTTCCGGCTCTATTACACCCCGCTGTCGGACGAACAGAGCGGCTTCACCGTCTGGGTGGAGGACTCGGACGGTCAGGCGGTCGAGCTGGAGTTCGACTTCAATGCGGACAACGACAAGGAGGACGGGGATGGAACGGAATGATCTGGTTCTATACCTCGACATACCGGAATTTTCCGAAGCCCTGCATGCCTCGAAGTGGCGGACGGACATTGTCCTTCCACAAGCGGGGGACAATATATGTCCGGAAAACCTGCTGTCGGAGAAAACGCTCGCCATGCTGGAGACGGTTTCCGCCGGGGAGGTCTGGGAAGACATGAAGGACGACTGCCGGACCATGCGCCGGGTCGTGGAGCACGAGCTGTTCCGGGTGACGGAACGGGGATTTCACCTGCGCAGGGACGGGACACCGTGCTGCACGCTGACGCTGCAAAGATACCGTGTGCACGATGCCGGAAGGCGGATGAAAACAGAAGTGCCGCCACCTTGTCCAGCCCGGGGCGTGGAACGGAAAAGCGGGAAAATCCGGTTTTATTTCCGGAAATACTTTGTGCATATCGACGTGCCGGACACGCTGCCGCAATACCCGGAGGTGCGTGAGTTCGTGAACATAAAGTCGCTGCTCTCGGAGGCGGATAGAAAACTGCTGGCGGAAACGGAATGCGATGAAGCGGAAAGCCTGCTGGAGTGGATAGAGAATGAAGGCTATTGCCATGTCCGGGCGAGGTGCTGGACGCCGGACGAGGAGAGCGGCGGATGGATGTGCGTGTTGTCGGTGGATGTTTAAAGGGGTTTATAACAAGAAAAAATGTAAAAACATGGAACGAGAAGAAAGAATGTATCAGGTGCCTTTAGAGATGATATGCAGGCACGACCGCACGGCGGAGGTCTGCCGTGCCGCCGTTGAAGAGGACGGCTGGCAGTTGGAGAACGTGCCCGAAGAGTTGAAGACGCCGGAACTGTGCCGGAAGGCGCTGGAAACGGAAGCGGGGTTCGGGAACGACTTCCACCGGGGGCTGGTCCAGCATATCCCGTCCCCGGAGGTGTGCATGGAGGTGCTGAAGGAGTGCCGGGAGAACAACCCGGAAGAACTCTACGGGGTAGCGGTGGCTATCCGTCCGGAGGTGATGAACGGCGAAATGGCGGACTTCCTGCTGCCGCTGGACGGCAGGTGCATCAGCATCCTGCCCGTACACCTGCAAACGCCGGAGCGGGTGCGGGTGGCGGTGGAAACGTCGGGGATGTCCGCCGTCGGGCGTGGCGGAGTGCCGAAAAGCCTGCTCACGCCCGAAGTGTATGTCAGGTGCGCCGCCCACAGCCGGGAGTCGCTGATGATGATCCCGTGGGCGGAACGCTCGCCGGAGGTCTGCCTGATGGCGAAGACACTGTACCCGGACTGGGTGAGGAATCACCCGGAGTTCGTGCCGGAGAGCGTGCGTAACCAAGACAGCATCTACACGCTGAACAGCCTGATGGAAAGCCTGACGGGGGAAAAGTTCAGCTACCGGCAAATGACGGACTTCTACAACGGGAAGCCGCTGGAGGTGAAACGGATGGAGACGCCGGACGGCGTGCAGAAGGACAAGTCGGTGAAGTTCGACAAGGAGACGGGGAAGTTCTCCTTCTCCGACATCCGGCAGGAGCGGAAACGGGGGTTGAAGATGTAGCGTGAGCCGGACGAAATGGAAAGCATCCTTCGGGATGCTTTTTCCATATCCGCCCTGCCGCTTTCCGGTTTCTTTTGCTTCTTGTTCTTTTCCCGCCCCGCTCACGAAAGAAAAGAAGTGCGAAACGGATAGCGAATAAAAAAGGGGACGCTTAAAGCATCCCCTCGTCCATGTAGCTGAGGTAGGTGTCCTCGGTCAGTATGATGTGGTCCAAAAGCTGTATGCCGATTGCCTCGCAGCCTTTCTTCAACTGGCTGGTCAGGTTGTTGTCCGGCGTGCTCGCCACGGTCGAGCCGGAAGGGTGGTTGTGCGAGAGGATGATTCCCGAGGCGTGGGAGACGAGAGCCGTCTGGAGGACGATGCGTATGTCCACCACCGTGCTGTTCATGCCGCTGCGTGAGACGCACGAGACGCCCAGCAGCCTGCCTGCGCCGTTCAGGTACATCGCCCAGCACTCCTCGTGGTGCTGCATACAGTCCTCGTAGAAGGTCTTGAGGATGTCGTAAGACT
>ENA-UESH01000609-UESH01000609.1-human-gut-metagenome-genome-assembly--contig:-NODE-609-length-32330-cov-55.535826_pt1 | contig 32330 bp, 27 predicted proteins | sample MGYA00243001_ERZ508002 | MGnify/ENA primary metagenome ERZ508002 (study PRJEB26167, sample SAMN06115447) | human gut metagenome | host: Homo sapiens | place: China:Anhui | collected 2015-08-07... | reverse complement strand
TCGTTGTACATCCACATAAGAACGTACAACGAGTTTTTAGTTATTTATATTGGGAGTTTTGACACGCCCTCCTCCTAAGGTACATAGCGGAGGACTCAGAAAAAGCCCTCCGCTATTTTTTTGTTGCCAATTCAGCATCCGCATCGGTCGATGCAGACATCCGCGTCGGTCGATACGAGCATCCGCGTCGGTCGGTGCAGACATCCGCGTCGGTCGATGCAGACATCCGCGTCGGTCGATGCAGAATAAAAAAAAGCAACTACTACATTATTAGTTTTACCAAACAGCAATAAAAATAAGTAGATTAAAATTTGCTGCAACCAATAGAAATAACTAAATTTGCAGAATGATGCGCGCAAAGCGCACCCACCCTTTTAACAATAAAATAATATCAAAAAAAGCAACACTTAATGAGACAACTGAAAATCATCAAATCGATTACCAATCGAGAGAACGCCTCACTCGATAAGTATCTTCAGGAGATTGGCCACGAAGAGCTGATTTCTGCAGAAGAGGAAGTGGAGCTTGCACACCGCATAAAGAACGGCGACCGCAAGGCTCTTGAGAAGTTGACAAAGGCAAATCTGCGTTTCGTAGTCTCTGTTGCTAAGCAATATCAAAACCAAGGCCTCTCGCTGCCCGACCTCATCAACGAGGGCAACATCGGACTGTTGAAGGCAGCTGAGAAGTTCGACGAGACGCGTGGTTTCAAGTTCATATCCTACGCCGTGTGGTGGATCAGACAGAGCATCCTGCAGGCAATAGCCGAGCAGAGTCGCGTGGTACGATTGCCACTCAATCAGGTGGGCAGCGTGAACAAGATAAAGCGCATACTCAACCAGTTCGAGCAGGAGAACGAACGCCGACCGAGCATCGACGAGATTGCAGAGCAAACCGACATGCCGCACGAGAAGATCGAAGACGTGCTAAAGGTAGATACACACCAGGTAAGCGTAGACGCACCGATGACCGAAGGCGACGGAGCAAGTATGCTCGACTTTATGCCGAACGACTCCGAACCATCGACCGATAACGAACTCGTGATGGAGTCGATGCGCGAAGAGATTGCACTCGCCCTGTCGGTTCTCAACGAACGCGAACGCAATGTGGTGGAAGCCTTCTACGGCATCAATCAGCCCGAATGCACAATGGAAGAGATTGGCAATAAATACGGACTCACACGCGAACGTGTACGCCAAATCAGAGAAAAGGCGATACGCAAACTGAAACAGAATACAAAAAACAAACTGCTCAAGGCTTATCTTGGCAGATAACGATAACACAACGAAAGAAATGAAAATACGCACAATCCTGGCATTGGCAATGCTGCTTATGCCGTCGCTTATCTTCGCACTGCAGAAGCAAGAGCGACTCTACGTCTACGGAATAGCCACATCGTTCAACGATTCAACGGTGTACATCACGGATATACAGCAGCTCGACTCGGCTTGGGTAGATGCAAAGACCGACTTTCTGTATAGCCGCAACAACTACTCTTACCAGTTGCGCGAGCACCTAAAAGCCAACGGATGCGCCACACCTACCTGCGTCACCGTCTTCGCCAAGAAACGTAAGCAGATAGAGAAGAAATACATGGCTACAAAGAAGCGCTACACAACCAAGGGACGCTACAACGTGAAATCAATAACAAAACACGACTTTACGTACTCATGTATCGTACCGGATGACAGCGAGCGCATAGATTTGCAGAAAAAGAAGTCGAAGAAGAAATAAATGAACAACATATCTGAATACTGCATCGCAGAACATAACATAAGGGTTGTTTTCACAGCAAACGACAGAAACAGCCCTGAATTGATAGCGTCGTTTGAGCCTTTCAGAACGAAAGGTTCAAACGACGATTTTCTTTTTACACTACACGTGGACGACACGCTAAAACCCATAACGAAAGAACATCGCGAACGCATAGACACCTTCGACACGGGCAACGGCGACACCATCGTCGACCAACTCGACAACGGAGGCTATCAGTACATACTAAAGGACATAGAAGGACGCAGCTGCTGTCTGCTACAGACCAACAAGGACTTCAGCGAAGGCGTGTGCGCACTGAACGGCAACGAACAGATGCGACACTTCGGACTGAACAACGCACTGATGATGCTCTACGCCTTTCGCAGCAGCTTCTTCCACACACTGCTCATACACGCCTCACTCGTCAGAAACAACGGCTACGGCTATGCGTTCATCGCAAAAAGCGGCACCGGCAAGAGCACACACACGCAACTATGGCTGAAGCACATTCCCGGGTCGGACCTGATGAACGACGACAACCCTATCGTGCGTGTCATCGACGGACGCACATTTATCTACGGTAGTCCGTGGAGCGGAAAGACCCCTTGCTACCGCGACGTGAAGGCACCACTCGGAGCCATCACACAGATTACACGCGCCAAGAGCAACAGCATAGAACGTTTGTCGCCAACAATAGCTTTCACATACATACTGCCCGCCTGCTCCACAATGAAGTGGGACAAGACGGTATTCCGCAATACCTACGACACGGTTATCAAGGTTATCGAAACCTCACAATACGTCTATGTACTACACTGCCTGCCCGACAAAGAGGCTGCAGAAGTGAGTTTTAATACACTATCCGCACCGCATCAACCAAACATCACCTCACCATGCAAATCCCAAGCAAACAGTTCAACAACGCGCAACTGATACCCCATTTCGTGGAGCTACTCAACCAAGGACACACCGTCACGTTCAAGCTGCGCGGCTTCAGTATGCGACCCTTTCTTGAGGACGGACGCGACTGCGCGATACTCAGCAAGCACACCACAGTGCATCGTGGCGACGCAGTGCTGGCAGAGATTAGTCCAGGCAGGTATGTGCTACACCGCATCGTGGACATCGACGGCGACAAGGTGACGTTGCGTGGCGACGGCAATCTAAACACCGAACAATGCTCACTCGCCGACATTCGCGGCATAGCAACAGCGTTCTACCGCAAGGGACGAAGCACTCCCGACTACACATCGGGACGAAAATGGCGCATCTATTCGGCCATCTGGACACGTCTGCTACCCATCCGCCGCTACCTACTGTTCATATATAGAAAAGTAAAAAAGTAAACAGTAGGAGGTATGGGCATCTTGCCCATACCACGCCCCCACAAAGCATTTAAAAGAAAAAAAAGTAAAAAGACAATGAAGATAAAGAAAGGATTCGTCCTTAGGGACATTTGCGGCGAGAACATAATCGTTGCAGAAGGCAAAGAGAACATCGACTTCACAAAAATCATCAGCATGAACGAGAGTGCTGCTCTTCTTTGGGAAGGCGTAAAGAACAAAGAGTTCGACGCAGAAACGCTCAAAGAGCTGCTATGCGAGGAATACGACATCGACAACGCTACGGCGGAGAACGACGCAAAAGCACTACTCGACAGCTGGATAAAGGCAGGAATAGTTGAGTAATACCAAAAACGGCATATCCCTTGTTTGAGATATGCCGTTTTTTATGACTTCAATATATACAAAAACTTAGTACTTCAGAACCTTGGCAGCCACATTCTTAAACTGAGGCATCGCCTTTCCGATAGAAGCACCGATGTAAGTAGGATCGCAAACCACATACTTCTTTCCACCAACAGTGACGAAGTCGCCCGATACGTTCTCGTTGAAGCATACTGCAGTAGCAATATGATTAGGATAATCGAGCAATACGACATCGAGCTTCAGCAGATTGCGCACCAGATACGAATAGAGTACAGAACGATCTTCGCAGTCGCAATACGGATAGTAGAAGAGTTCCTCAACGAAGAACGGCTTCTCATAACCGAACTGCTCTTGGTCGGTAGCGTACTGGAAGCCGGTCTGCACAAAATTGATGAGCAGATTGGCTGCCTCTGCCTCACCCTTTCCATTTACTAATGGTGCGAGTGTTGAGAGCACCTTGCTGGCAACAGATGGGTTCACTTCGGCGTTCACATACACGCTATAGTCGCACTGCGGCATACTGCCATAGAACTCCATCAGCGATTTTGGAACGTCTACAGACACAGCAACCGAACCCGAACGATTCTTATGTACTGAGTTCACCATACCGGCATTAAGTGCTGGAGCATGATTAACCTGCATGTTCAGTTTGCTCTTAGCCTTCGGCGAATCCTCTTGACACATATAGAACTGGCACGACTCATTACTTGTGAGGTTGTAATAGTTGAGTCCGTCCTTTGTAAAGTATGGATGACCATAGACCTGACAATCAGCAGCAACAAACAGAAGCATCTGATTGCGATCGGCACGGCGCGCCATCTTCGACTTGTAGCCAAGCTCGTTGAGCAGGAATTGCTGCATCACAACAGCAGCGTTCTCATCAGTGCAGAGTGTCTTAGAGGCTTCACGAACGAAGAGGAATATACCCCAATCGTTGAGGTTGAGCTCCTTCTTCACCTTACGACAATCGTCTACCAACACCTTATAATCGGCCTTACACATTGCCTCGTAAGCATCAGCAATGGCGTTCTCACGCATATTGCCTATCGAACAAACGCCTTTCAACGACTTGTCGACATACACCTTCTGTCCACAGAAGTTCACCATCTGCTTGTCTGAAGAAGCCGTAAAGAGCTCACCCGTAGGTGCTGACGGCTTAGCAGCTGGAGGTACTACAGGAACAACAACAGGCTTGGTTGTTGGAGCTGTTGGTTGAGCGTTCGGACAAGCAGGCTTAGCATTCGGACAAGCAGGCTTAGCGTTCGGACAAGCAGGCTTAGCGTTCGGGCAGGTCGGCTTAGCGTTCGGACAAGTCGGCTTGGTTGCTGGAGCAGCAGGCTTAGCGTTCGGACAACTCGGCTTGGTTGCTGGAGCAGCAGGCTTAGCGTTTGGACAAGCAGGCTTAGCGTTCGGACAACTCGGCTTGGTTGCTGGAGCAGCAGGCTTAGCGTTTGGACAGGTCGGCTTAGCGTTCGGGCAAGACGGCTTAGTTGCTGGAGCAGCAGGCTGAGAAGTTGGAACTGGAGCTGGAACTGGAGCTGGGGTTTCAGGCTTTACCACGGGCTGAGGCTTTTCACTCTCGGTGTCCACTGGCTGGCGTCGCTTGTTAGTATTGTCAACCTTCTTGTGCGGCTTGTCAAACGTCACCTTTTCACCTCCATCGATCACTCTTCCCTGAGGACGCTGCTTACTCTCTTTAGTCGATTGTCCGAGAATTTCTTCAATAGTAAGCTCTACGGGAGTGGTATCAGGATCCTTCTTCTCGTCGTACACAACGGGCTTAACAGGCTCAGGCTTAACACGTTTCTCCACGGGCTTCTTAGAGTCGAACTCTTTCCACGGATTGCGCAAGAAACTAATGAATTGCTTGTTTGCATCATCAATGAACTTATCAAACGATGCCATTTCGCTATTCACAAAGTCATCGAAATCGTCTACGACTTGTGCCTGAGTCCCCATACAACATGTTGCGCAGAAAGCTAATAATATAAATCTTTTCATTTGTACGGGTTTTATTTTAATGGTTATTATCTAAAAAATCCGAAGAAGAGCAGACAAATCTACCCTTCTCCGGATTGATTACAATATCTTCAAGATATTACTCGTCCATTTCAACAGGGTCGCCGATGAACTCCTCAACCTGCTGTGAGAGATCGTTAAGAGCTGCCTTCTTCTTTGCCTCCTTTGCAGCAAGCTCACGAGCCTTCTTAGCAGCTGACTCATCGATAGTCATGTAAACCTGGAACTCCTTAGAGCCGCCCTTCTCGCGAACGAGAGTGAAGTGCATCTTAACGAGACCTGCAATCTTTGTATTCACGCCCATCTCATAAGCAGCACCGAACTTATCGATTTCTTCCTCCGACATACCTTCTGCGTCTGAAGACATAAGGCTCTTCATCTTACCAACTACCTGAGCCTTAGCACGACTTGCGTAGCTTGTGATACCATTCATCATAGCGTTCTCACGACCAATCTTAGGGTTCTTGCCTACAGCAATACCTGTAAGAACGAGGTGATTCTCCTCATCACCCTCTACGTATGTGCGATACTTTGTAAGCGCATACTCCATTGTAGAAGCTGTAGCAAGCAATGACCAACCTGCCTTCTTCCACTCCTTACAAGTCTTCTTAATATCCTTCTTCAACAACTTCGACTGAGCGAAAGCTGCAGATGAACCACAGAAGATAAGTGCGATAGCCAATAATACGTTAAAAATTCTCTGTTTCATAATAGTCAAGTTTTAATTGTTATAAATTTAAATGTTACCTATTTCTATTTCATTACTCCCAATTGGTTTTCCATTTCATTACTCCCAGTTGGTTGAGTATGGCAATGCTACCTTTATTGGTTCGATTGCTCCTGTGTCTGGGTTTACTACATTGAGCGTGCCCTTCACAAATCCGAAGTCGTTCTTCTTTACTTGACGAAGCGAATACTCGCCCTGTGCCAGCATCTTTATCTGGATGAGTCCCTTTGTAGAGTAGATTGCGTCAACGTTATCGAAGACGAGTGGCACTGCAATGTCAGGCACATTGAGCTCAAAACTCTTCACTGCGAACTTATTGCCGTTGCGGTTGTTCACAGTAAGACGCACTGTTACGTCCGTGACTTCACGTTCTGCAGCATCTACCATAGCTGCTGTAAGCAGCACCTTACCCTCCGGTGCGATAGAGAACTTCTGACTGCCAAAGCCACTACCGGCTTCTGTGAGCGAAATCTTATAAGTGAGACGTTTGCCATCAAGACGAAGCATTACGTCAATAGTATTCTCTTCGTCCTCAATACACTCGCTATCATCGTATGTAACGAGGAATGTGCCGTCGGTTGTTGGACGCACGTTGAGCTGAGTCACGCTGCTCGACTTCACTGTCGGCAATGTAGACACCTTAACTGGTCTGCCTTTCAGGAGCACCTGACAGCTATATTGTCCACGTTTAACAAACTTACCTGTGAGTGTGAGCGCATCGTAGAGCTGAAGATAACGCTTCTTCAAGCCTTCCACCTGCTCAAGGCGTACATCGTCGAAGAAGTAGGCCTTCAGAGCGTTGAGCTCAGTAGTAGCAGCTTTGATGTCTTCTACCGACTCAATGTTGTCTATCTTCTGTGCCAAAGCCTCGTACTTGACGGTCATCTCCTGGTCGAGAGCCTCAAACTCTGCCTGCAGTGTGCGCTGCTCGCGACGAGAGTAAGGATAAAGCACAGAATACTCGTAGTAGCTCTCGCCCGTCTTCTTGTCCTGAACACGCTGCCAGTATATTCCAGCTATCTTGTTCGACGAGATACCTTTAAGGAAAGGTAAGTTAGCCGACTTTATCTTCGAGAGACGTGTGTATTCATCGCGCGACTGCACGTTGTCGTCCTCCACTATCTCGCTCGACTCATTGCGCTGCGACACGCTTACGTTGCTTGCTACAGAGAGGATGATGCGCTCTGTAACCTCAGCCATTGCCTTCACCTGCGCATCTGCTATAGTATTGGCGGTAACGGTGACAACAAGTGCACTTGGGTTAGCCGTATTGACCCACTCAGGAGCTTTCTTTGCGCTACGCTCCACAACTTTTGTCTGTGCTAATGACATGCAGCATGTGGCTACGAGCAGACACAAAGTCAATGATATTCTCTTCATAATAAGTTGTTTAAATTTTATCGTTAGTATCAGTAAATGTATTGGGTAGTTTTTATCACCAATCCACCTTCAAGTTGCGTATCTCTACATAACCATTGCGCACTTTAAGTTTCATGTATGAAATGGTCTCAATCGGGTGATCATAATTGACGATGTAGAAGTCGTGCTTCAAATTGACGCGTGCAGGCATACTAACCCATTCGTACGATGAACCATTTGCTATAACAGCTTTGTTCTCGCGTGGAAGTTCTTTACCATTGTCGTCAATAACTACATCCAATGATATATCGCCATTCGCAATGTTCACATTCTGGTTGACATACTCGGCTTTGATAGTGATGCGTCGCTGTGTTGGCTCACCCTTACAACTGAGAATACGGAACTCGAGGTCATTCATAGAGATTGTTATCTCGCACTTGGGAGCAGCTGGAGCTGCAGCAGGCACTGGTTTCTCCACAATTTTCTCCACAACAACGGGTTTCTCTACCACCTTTTCTACTACGACCGGCTTCTCTACCACCTTTTCAACAATCACAGTGTCTGGCTTTGTGCCCAACTTTGCAAGAATTTGCTCCTGCAGAGCGTAAGCCTGATCATAGCATGGGATATTGGCAGTGGCAGCAGAGAGATAGCTAATAGCTTCTTTGTAACGCTGCTGGTTGTAAAGTGCTTTTGCTTTCTGCAATATGAAAGCGCAATTGGTAGAATAGTACTCTTCAATCTTCTTGCGTGCAGTATTGATGAATTGCTTATAGGCTGGGTCAGTCGCCTTGATGCCCTTTATCATCGACTTCATAGCCTTATCCTTGCTACCAAGCGATTCGCCCTCCAATTCAATTGATGTGCTGTAATATTCGGCACCATCGATAATATTCTTGGCAATGAGCACTAACTCGCCTTGTGCGATAGGCACGTCAAGCACGACACCATCCTTAGTAGAGATAATCTTCTCTACAGATATAGTTGGCTCTATGGCAAACACATTATAAAGATCAGCAGCACCAGCTCCATTGCGATCGAACACCTGACGAAGCTTCAAGTCGAGGGCGTTGGTCACAGATGCTGACATACCATCTGCCTCTGCCTTCAATATAGAGAACTGAATATCGGTTTGCGCCATTGCTATCGTTGCAGATAGAAAGAATACAATTTGTAATAGTATTCTCTTCATAAAGTCGGTTATTTAGTTATTTTGAGTACAAAAGTATTAAATATTATAATAAAGTCCAAATTTTTTTTGAATAATATACAAAAATAAGGTGGAACTTTAACAATTCCACCTTATTCTATTATATATAGTATTTTTACTCAATCACTACGAGCGGAGAGTCCTCAAGTACGCTCTCGCCAGTCTTCACGCAGATAGCCGTCACCTTTCCGTCCTTCTCAGCTTCGAGATTGTTAGCCATCTTCATAGCTTCGAGCACAACGACTACGTCGCCTACCTTCACCTCGTCGCCTACAGCAACCTTGATTTCGGTTACTACGCCCGGCAGCGGAGCCTTGAGCGCGTTGGCTGTGTTCACGTTAGCAGCACTTGCTGTCTCGCCTTCCTCTGCTTCAGCAGCCGGCTGACCAAGCACTACCTTCTTCTTCTCGGGCTCAGCCTCCTGCTCCATCTCTACCTTGAAGGCCTCGCCGTTTACGGTTACGTCGGCGATATTGCCCTCAACGTCTTCTATCTGTACCTTGTACTCCTTGCCGTCGATTGTATATTTAAACTCTTTCATTTCTTTTTTATGGTTTTGCTGTTAAACTTAAGAACTTGGCGTTCCACATAGTCTGACGCGACTGTATGGTGATGAAGCCCGGTTCTTTATCGTGTACGTTGTTGCCCTGATACTCATATAGAGCCATGGCAATGGCAGCATATATATTCTTGTCCATACCTGTATATTTGTTTACTTGTAACCTTGTCTACTTGTTTACTCGTCTACTTGTAAAACAAATTACATCGGCATACAACCATGCTTCTTAGCCGGCAACTGCTGACGCTTTGTAGCGAGCTGTGCCAGACCGCGACAGATGCGGAAACGTGTGTTGCGCGGCTCGATTACGTCGTCGATATAGCCGTAAGAAGCTGCCTCGTACGGGTTTGCGAACTTCTCAGTGTACTCGTCTTCCTTCTCTGCGAGGAACGCCTGAACGTCTTCGCCAGCTTCCTTCTTAGCTTTAGCTTCCTTGCCGCAGAGGATTGCAACAGCACCGCTTGCACCCATAACCGCAATCTCTGAAGACGGCCATGCGAAGTTGAGGTCTGAACGCAACTGCTTGCAGCCCATAACGATGTGCGAACCGCCGTAGCTCTTGCGCAGAGTGATTGTTATCTTTGGAACGGTAGCCTCGCCATAAGCGTAGAGCAACTGTGCACCGTGCTGAATAACGGCGTTGTACTCCTGACCTGTACCTGGCAAGAAGCCTGGCACGTCGACAAGCGACACGATAGGAATGTTGAACGCATCGCAGAAGCGCACGAAGCGTGCTGCCTTGCGACTTGCGTTAACGTCGAGAACGCCTGCGTAAGCAGCCGGCTGGTTGGCTACGATACCAACGCTCTGACCGTTGAAGCGTGCGAAACCGATGATGATGTTCTTAGCGAACTTAGGCTGTATCTCAAAGAACTCGCCGTTGTCGGTGATGGCACCGATAACCTTGTACATATCATAAGCCTTGTTCGGATCGTCGGGGATAATCTCGTTGAGAGAGTCCTCCATACGGTTGATTGGGTCGTTGCACTCTACGCGTGGAGCCTCTTCGGTATTGTTGCTCGGGATGAACGAGAGCAGGCTCTTGATCATCTCGATAGCCTCTTCCTCTGTCTTTGCAGCGAAGTGTGTCACACCGCTCTTCGTAGCGTGTACCGATGCACCGCCGAGGTGCTCAGCGTCGATGTCCTCGCCCGTAACGGTCTTCACTACCTTCGGACCTGTGAGGAACATATACGAAGTCTGCTCCTTCATTATGATGAAGTCGGTGAGAGCCGGCGAGTAAACTGCACCGCCTGCGCACGGACCCATGATAGCCGAGATCTGTGGGATTACGCCCGAAGCGAGGATGTTGCGCTCGAAGATTTCGCCGTAGCCAGCGAGGGCGCAGATGCCTTCCTGAATACGTGCACCGCCCGAGTCGTTCATGCAAATAACTGGTGCGCCCATGGTCATAGCCATGTCCATCACCTTGCAAATCTTCTGTGCCATTGTCTCAGAGAGCGAACCGCCGTTGACGGTGAAGTCCTGAGCATATACGTAAACCAAACGACCGCCTACTGTAGCGCTACCTGCTACGACACCGTCGCCATAGTAGTGCTTCTTTTCCATACCGAAGTTAGTACAACGATGCTTCTTGAACATGTCGTACTCCTCGAACGAACCTTCGTCGACGAGCATCTCGATGCGCTCGCGTGCTGTGTATTTGCCGCGTGCGTGCTGCTTCTCAATAGCTTTTTCGCCGCCACCGAGACGAGCCTGTTCGCGCTTAGCGACCAGTTCCTTGATTTTTTCTACTTGTTTGCTCATAATTTTATTTTGCTATTTCTTTGTTCTTTCTTTAGCGTATGAAATCGCGTATATACTATTTAGAGTGCAAAATTACTAAAAAAAGAACAAAGAAGGCTATATCATTGATATAAATTTTGTTACTGCGTTATTTCGTTTGTGCCGACACTGGCTTCTGTCTGCCTTACTTCATGCTGTCGTCGACGAACGAGAAGGGCAGCAGATCTTTAGCCGACTGCAGGCTGTAGACTCCTTTTTTGCCGTAGAGCAGCACGCGGATGGGTTTCTTGTAGCGGTCTTCCACACCGAGTATCACCTGGCGACAGGCTCCGCATGGACTCACTGGCTCGTCGAGCAGTCCGCCTGTGTTGCGTGCCGCGATAGCGAGTGTCGAAACGGGCTGGTCGGGATAGTTTGCCTGTGCTGCGAAGATGGCTGTGCGCTCGGCGCACGTGCCTGATGGGAATGCTGCGTTCTCTTGGTTTGCGCCTGTTACAATGGTGCCGTCGGCGAGGCGCAATGCTGCTCCTACGTAAAAATTGCTGTACGGAGCGTATGCACCGTTGGTGGCTTCCAACGCACGCTCTACGAGTTCGCGGTCAGCAGTGTTCAGTTCGTCGAGCTGATAGTGCTCAACGCGAATGTTGATGTTTATTTCTTTCATAGTTTAAAGGTGGTGGTGAGATGTTGTTGTGGTGAGGTGGTGATGATGGGGTGATGATGGGGTGAGATGGTGAAGATACTTATTCCTGCGGATTAGGTTCTTCCGTCTTTTCCTCCTTGAATTCGTATGCTCCCACGTCGGGTCGCTCGTCGCGCGGCATGGCGTTGCGGTCGGTTTTGGTAGCCGTAGCAGGGTCGGCGCGGTCGATAGCCACCGATGTCTTTGCGAGTCGGAAGTCGTAGTCCTGCTTGTCGCCGTCCACCTTGCGGAAGTGGTTGGTGCATACCGAGTCGGCATTCTCTTTCTCCTCGAACACTACGTTTACGAAGTGCGGCAGTTCTTCCTCGTCCGTCACCTCGGGGGTGCGTATCACGCAGTTCTCAAACTTATAGTTGAAAGCGTTCGGTTCTGCGGCATCCTCGCCCGTAGCATCCTTCACGGGCTTTCCGCCCATCATCTCGTCTGCGCTGTAGCCCGTGATGAGCGTGTTGCGACAGACGAACTGCTGCAGCGGATGCTTCAGAGCCGAGAAGCTGAGCGCACTGGCGCGGTTGGAATCGAACGGATAGAACTGTGCCAGCGTGCAGTTGTTCACCTGCACGTCGCCTCCGTCCACGCCCAAGCAGTTGTTGAGTGCGTTCGTCAGCTGCGAGTTCTCTACCGTCACCTTCGAATTTTCTACATACAGCGCGTGTCCCTGACAGTTGTGTATGGTAGAGTTGGCTATGGTGAGCGTCTGCCGAGCCACATCCGACGAGTCGACACGCACGCCATGGAACGCGCTGTGCAAGTCGGTGAACTCCATAACGTTATCATACGATTTCTCCAGAAAGTGTATGCCGTTCCATAGTCCGCTCATGCGGTCGTATGGCAGATAGTCGAACATATGGTCGAGTCGGTCGCCACGCAGCGTGACGGGCTGGTCGGCGGTGCCTTTGCATACGAGTCGTCCCTTCACATCGATGCCAGCCCCGTCGTGAAAATAGAGCGTTGCGCCAGGTGCGACGGTGAGCGTTGCGCCCTCCTCCACGGTCAGCGGACCGTACACCACGAGTGGCTTACCTGCGGATATTGTGTAGTCGCTATCGATGGTCTTGTTGCGCACGAAATCGGCATCCCACGACCACGCGTTGAGCACCACCTTCTGCTCCACTCCACTCTCGAGCGCGAACACGAGGCGGTCGTTCAGTTCCTTCGGTGCGTCCCCGTGATTCACGGCTGTGGTCACCTCCACGAACACGCGTATGCTGTCCTTGTTGCGCACCTCTATGTAGTTCGCCTTATAGCCCTGTTCCGGACTCAGATATACGCCGTCTACATTCACACGGAATCCGTTCTGGTTGCCTCCTTCGAGGCGCACGGATGTGCAGCGCAGCCCCTTACCCGAGCGGTTGCTCACCCAGAAGTCGCGCGTCGACGACGGCACGGTAGAGAACACGGTGTCAATGCGCACCGTGTCGGTAGAGAACGTGAGCAGGTTGTTCGGCGATGTTGTGAAATCGTCGATATCGTCGCATGCGCTTAAGCCGAACACGCCCAGCACACACATTATTATATATATATGAATATGTTTCATCGTAATAGATATAACGCAGAAATGGCGGTTTTATTGTATCTCCAGATACAAAAAAGCGGTTGCACGTGCCCGAAGGCTCATGCAACCGTTTCTTATATTTCGTTTTATTACTATTGTCTGAGCAAGCTCACTTTTATTTTGTGAGGTTGATCTTGTTGTTTACATTTACAACCTCTGCAATGGCTGCACAACAAATTGCGAAGATAAATCCGAAAATCATCATAATCTTAATCCTTTCTTTTTTTAATTGTTATCCTACTTGTGTTTTTCTGTGTTTCCCATTTGTTTGCTCCTCAGCGCAACAGTGCTTTTAGCACTTGTTACTTATTGAGGCTGATCTTGTTGTTTACCTTTACAGCTTCTGCAAGAGCTGCACAACAAATCGCAAAAATAAAACTAAAAATAACCATAATGTTACCCTTTCTTTCTTTAATTCTTACTTTGTTATCCCTAATTACGCTTCTCTTTCTTGCCTTTCGGCAACCGTCAGCCGCGCTTCCAGCGCAGCCTCGTCGTTTATTTCTGATGCAAAGGTAGTGCTATTTGTGCTCGCACACAAGTATTAGTTCGTTTATTTTTCAAGTTGTCGTATATTTTTGATGTTAGTCAAGTAGTTGTCGTAAATTTGCATTTTTGTCATATCGCTGCAATACATTTGTAGCCAAAATGGCAGAACTTTACTTTTAAAAGCCCATCTTACTCTTTTGCTTCACCCCTTTTTACTCTTTTGTTTTAGCCTTTTTGCTCTTTTAGTCTTTTACTTTTTTACCTTTAAAAGCCCATTTAAGTCATCGGACAGCGAACGCCGCCCAATCGGGCAGCGGACGCAATCTGATTGGATGGCGAACGCAATCTGACTGGGCGGCGTTCGCAACCTGATCGGGCGGCGTTCGAAATCTGATCGGGCGGCGTTCGAAGAACGACGGCAAAAGTTAATAAGGCAGTGTCACTTTGAACAACTCGTTATCGACGTGCTCCTTACGTATAACATCTACAAGCTCGGCTACTATGTCCGGATGCGCAGCACTCACGTCGTTATCCTCGTGCAAGTCGGTGGCGAGGTTGTACAGGCGTGGCTTGCCCTTCACCACTATCAGCTTCCAGTCGCCACGACGCACGGCTATCTGGTCGGTCTCGTGGAACTCCCAGTAGAGATGGTCGTGCTGCAGCTGCTTGGAATTGTCGCCGAGAAGTGTCGGAGCAATGGAAAGTCCGTCGAAGCCATCGCCCGCGAGCTTGCGGTTGGTGTAGCGTTTACGGAAGTTCTTCACGCCGGCGAGGTCGCAGAACGTAGGCATGAGGTCGTAGAAGGCGAACTGCAGGTCGCTCACCTCGCCTGCCTTCACGTGTCCGGGCCACCATGCTATGAACGGAATGCGTATGCCGCCCTCGTAACATTGGCGCTTGAGTCCGCGCAGTTTGCCGTCGCGCCCGAAGAATTCGGGGTCGGCACCGCCCTCCTCATGAGGTCCGTTGTCGGAGGTGAAGATGACGAGCGTGTTCTTGTCAAGTCCCTTCTCGCGCAGCTTCGCCATCACCTCGCCAACATACTGATCGAGACGGGTTATCATTCCGGCAAACTGTGCGTGGGTATGCTCCACGGCGTTGTAGCGCGAGCCCTCCTGTCCGCCCCACGTCTTGTCGACGAAGAACTTCTTCTCGTAGCCCTCCACGATGCTGTCGTAGGGCTGTGCCAGTTCGGCGTGTGGCAGGGTGTATGTAAGGAAACCCACGAAGGGCTGCTTGCCGTTCTGGCGGTCAATCCATTCGAGTGCCTTCTCATGAATGATGCGTGCCGAATACTGCTGGCGCTTATGGTAGTCGCGTCCGAACATGGGATACTGTATGTTCTGCTCCATCACCTCGCGCACCACAGCCGTGTCGCCCATAGAGCGCGAGTAGCGGTTGAGGAAGTTGGGATAATACAGATGCGCCTGGAACTGGCAGATGTAGCCGTAGAACTCGTCCACGCCGCGCTTGTCAGGCGTAGAGGGCGATCCTTCGTAGCCACCAGCCCATTTGCCGAACACGCCTGTGGTATAACCGTGGTCTTTCAGCATCTCGGGCAGTATCTTGTGCTGCGGGTCGTAAGGTTCCTGACCCACCACGGCGAAGTCTACGTTGTTGCCGTACATCACAGTGCGGTCGTTCGACCAGTATTCGCGGTTGCCGCGCACGTGTCCGTGCCCCGAATGCTGACCCGTCATTATCGAAGCACGCGAGGGCGCAGACACCGGCGAGCCGGCGTAAGCCTGCGTGAAGCGCATACCCTCCTCAGCCATGCGGTCTATGTTGGGCGTACTGATATAGGGCTGTCCGTAGCAGGCGAGGTCGCCGTAGCCCATGTCGTCGCACAATATAAATATAATGTTGGGCTGCTTCGGCTGCACACGCTTCTGCGGTGCCTTTGCTGCCACGAGCGAGGGCACTACAGAGAGTGCGGCGCCCGCTAAAAGAATGTTCTTGTTCATCGCGAAATTTGTTGTTTTAGAGTAATCGATTTGTTTTCAATGTATAAAATTACTGCAAATAATCCGAACACCAAAATCATTTCGCAACAAACATATAAATTCAGCCTGATTTACTCCGTTTTTCAAAAAATAAACATTACTTTTGCATATAGATTTTGTACAAATGTACGCATCTTTATTAACCTGAAACACTATAAACAACAAATGAGAGAAAAAATTGACTGCTTTCTGCCCTGCAACGATGTAGCCGAGATTGCCGACTCGATACAGACGCTGAGCCAAAGCAAGACGACACAGCATATTAACCTGCTCGTGAGCGACACAAGCGACATCTGCGCGTGCAGCGACACGGACAGCATCAGCAACTGCACCGTGATAACCATCGACGGGCTCACTTCGACAAAGACACTACTCACCATCGAGGAGCATACGGATGCCGAATACGTGCTACTGAGTCTAAAGCACACACCTGTAAATCTCGGACTGCACGCTCTCGAACGACTGCTGCGCGTGGCTACCGACAGCAACGCCGGAATGGTGTACGCTGACAGCTACATACAGAAGGACGGCGTGCAGGAGAAACACCCTACTATCGACTATCAGACGGGTAGCATACGCGACGACTTCGACTTCGGACAGCTCGTGCTAATACGCGCGTCGCTGCTGCACGAGTACGCAGCAAAGCAACAGCTGACCGACTACAAGTGGGCTGGCTTCTACGACCTGCGCCTGTACATCAGTCGCAAGGCGCAGATATTTCATCTGAACGAATATCTGTACACACAGGTGGAGACCGACTCACGCAAGAGCGGCGAGCGACAGTTCGACTACGTCAATCCGCGCAACCGCGAGGTGCAGATAGAGATGGAACAGGCTGCCACAAAACACCTGGACAAGATTGGTGCTACGGTAGACACATCGAAGTACACCAAGCCCGACTACAGCGAGCAAGACTTCACGTTCGAGGCATCGGTCATCATACCCGTGTTCAACCGCGCGAAAACCATCGCCGACGCAGTCAGTTCGGCTCTCACGCAGAAGACCACATTCAAATATAACGTAATCGTGGTGGACAACCACTCCACCGACGGCACTTCCGCAATACTCGAAGCTGCGGCTGCTGAAGACAAGCGACTCATACACATCGTTCCGGAACGCACCGACCTCGGCATCGGCGGCTGCTGGAACGTGGCTATCGACGACGCACGCTGCGGACGTTTCGCCGTGCAGCTCGACAGCGACGACCTCTACTCGTCGCCACAGACCTTACAGCGCATCGTCGACGAGTTTCACAAGCAGGGGGCTGCAATGATTGTGGGCTCTTATCGCATGTGCAACTTCCAGCTCGAAACGCTCCCACCCGGACTTATCGACCACAAGGAGTGGACCGACCAGAACGGACCGAACAACGCGCTGCGCATCAACGGACTCGGCGCGCCACGCGCCTTCTTCACGCCTATCCTGCGCCAGATACAGTTTCCGAACACTTCATACGGCGAGGACTATGCCCTCGGACTTGCCTTCAGCCGCAAGTATCGCATCGGCAGAATCTTCGACGAATTGTACCTGTGCCGCCGTTGGGACGGAAACAGCGATGCCGCACTGAGCATTGAGCGACAGAACGCCAACAACCTGTACAAGGATCGTCTGCGCACACTCGAGATTGCGGCTCGTCAGCAGCTCTCCGAGGGCACTGCGGATGCTTCGGCAGACAGTTCGCTGCAACGCTTCTTCAACCGTCAGTTGGAGGTATGGGAGGATGCACGCCAGCACTTCCACGACCTGCGCAACGTGAAGACGCGCGAGTTGGCGTGCGGAGAGATTACGCTGAAACTGCAGTTCAACCCTGCACGCATCGTGTCTACGGGCGCGAACATCGACCGCAAGACAATCGCTGAGCGTCCGTGCTTTCTCTGCGAGCAGAACCGACCGAAGGAGCAGATGCAGAAACAGGTGGACAAGAACTTCACGCTGCTCATCAACCCCTTCCCTATCATGCCGCAACACTATACTATACCGCTGCGCACACACCGTCCGCAGAGCATCGGCATGAACTATGGCGAGATTTACCGCCTACTCAACGCCTACCCCACGCTCACCGTGTTCTACAACGGACCGAAGTGCGGTGCATCGGCTCCCGACCACATGCACTTCCAGGCAATCTGCTCGGGTATGCTGCCGCTGCAGACCAACTGGCCACGACTGAGCCGGGGCAGCGAGGTGCTGCTGAGCAAGGACGAGCGTGGTGCGGTGGCTGCCGTGCGTGACTTCGCCGTGCCCGTATTCTCTATACGCACCACCGACCAACACACGGGCGAACAGCTCTTCCGCAAGCTCTATTCGGCACTGCCGATGCACGGTGGCGAGACCGAACCGATGATGAACATTATAGCATGGCGCGACGGCGACGACTATCAGGTGGTGGTGATACCACGTACGAAGCATCGCCCCGACTGCTACTTTGCCGACGGCGAGGAGAAGCGTCTCGTCAGTCCGGGCTCGCTCGACATGGCGGGCTTCATCGTCACACCACGCCCCGAAGACTTCGAGGCGCTGACCGCAGAAGAGGCTATAGCTATACTGCAGGAGTGTGGCATGAGCGAAGCTGCCTTCAACGAGGCGGTGGAGAAATTGCACACACTGGCAGCCGAAGCCCCGTCCGCTAACACCCACTTCGCTGGCAAGCAGCCAATGGTGTCGGTGGGCATCGTGAGCGGTGCGAAGATTTCGTTCTCGCTCAACAAGCCGTACATGGCTAAGGGTAACCTGATTGAGGGCGAGCAGGTGGTTGAGTTCCATGAGGGTGGCATCCTGTGGAACGGCAACCAGTATCGTGAACTAACCTTCCATCCGCAGCAGAACGATGCCTCGTTCTCATTGCACGACGTAACAATCGGCGTGAATTTCCACTGGGAACGTCAGGAGACGCAGACCTTCCTGGGCACGCTGCGCCTCGTGGTAGACTCCGACTGCGTATGTGCTATCAACGAATTGCCCGTGGAGTCGTATCTGGAGAGCGTCATATCAAGCGAGATGAGTGCCACATCGAGCCTCGAACTGCTCAAAGCACACGCCGTCATCTCGCGCAGTTGGCTGCTGGCACAGATTGAGCAACGCCACAAGCAGCAGACGGGTGCCGGCGGCAGTGGCTTCTTCTCGTTCATACGCAAGGACGACGAGCTGATAAAATGGTACGACCGCGAGGATCATACCATCTTCGACGTTTGCGCCGACGACCACTGCCAGCGCTATCAGGGCATTACGAAGGCTACGAGCAAGCATGTGGCGGAGGCTATTCGTGCCACACGCGGACAGATACTGATGGACAACGACGAGATATGCGACGCACGCTTCAGCAAGTGCTGCGGTGGTGCTACGGAGGAATTCCAGTACTGTTGGGAGAACGTGAAGAAGCCATACCTCATGGCTGTACGCGACACGGCTGACGCAAGCTCTTGCGGATGCAACAACACCGCAGCAGCCGAACTGCCCGACCTTACCATTGAGGAGAACGCCGAACGCTGGATACGCACCGCACCGGAGTCGTTCTGCAACACCGACGACAAGAAGATTCTCTCGGAGGTGCTCAACGACTACGACCAAGAGACTACCGACTTCTATCGCTGGCACGTGACATACACACAGGAGGAACTGAAGAGCCTCATCACAGAGAAACTGAAGATGGAGTTCGGCGATATCCTCGACCTCGTGCCGATGGAGCGCGGACGCAGCGGACGCATCTGCCGACTGAAGATTGTGGGTTCGGAGCGCACATTCACCATCGGCAAGGAGCTGGAGATACGTCGCACACTGAGCGACACGCACCTCTACAGCAGTGCGTTCGTCGTAGACAAGGAGGACATCAAGAACGGCGTGCCACAGACTTTCCGCCTCACAGGTGCCGGCTGGGGACACGGCGTAGGACTCTGCCAGATTGGTGCCGCAGTAATGGGTGCCAAGGGCTATAACTACGACCAAATCCTGCTGCACTACTACCGCGGAGCGGAGATAAAGAGGATTTATAAATAATGATGGTGTGGTGGTGTTATGTTGAGGTGGTGAGATTAGTACATATCTCAACATAACAACACCTCAACATCTCAACACTACAACACCACAACATTTTCAGAATGAAAAAGACAAATCCGTGGGCATGGATCCCCACATTATATTTCGCAGAAGGTCTGCCCAACGTTGTCGTTACAGCCCTGTCGGTAGTCATGCTGATGCAGATGGAACTGAGCGATGCCGAGGTAGGACTCTACACGGGCTGGTTGGCTCTGCCTTGGGTGGTGAAGCCGCTATGGAGTCCGTTCATCGACCTGCTGAAGACAAAGCGCTGGTGGGTGCTCACGATGCAGCTGCTCATGGGCAGTGCGCTGGCAGGCATCGCCTTCACGCTGCCCACGTCGTTCTGGTTCCAGGGTACGATGTTCTTCCTCTTCGCAATGGCGTTCGCCAGTGCTACGCACGACATCTCTGCCGACGGCTTCTACATGATAGAGCTCGACGAGCACAATCAGGCGAAGTACGTCGGACTGCGCAATACGTTCTACCGACTCGCCATCATCTTCGTGAACGGCGCACTCGTATCGCTCGCCGGCATATTAGAACATCAACTGAATATGTCGGTGGTCTACACCTGGACACTCATCTTCTACGCGCTCGCGGCGCTCTTCATCGGCATCTGGCTCTACCACTGCCGTATGATGCCGCGTCCTGCCGACGATGTTAGTTCGGAGAAGAGCGTGAAGGAAGTGGCACACGAACTGAAGACGATGCTCGCCACTTTCTTCTGCAAGTTCGGTGCGAAGGAGACCGTGTTCGTTATGCTCTTCCTGCTGTTCTACCGCTTTCCCGAGGCACTGCTGAACACGATGACTAAGACGTTCCTCATGCGCCCAACAGCTGAAGGCGGAATGGCTCTGACACCCGAGGAGTACGGCTTGGCGCAGGGCACAGTGGGACTCATCGGACTGCTCTTGGGCGGAATCATCGGCGGCGTGCTCGTCAGTCGCGACGGCATGAAACGCTGGCTGTGGCCGCTCGTTTGCGCCATTACACTGCCCGACGTAGTGTACATATACCTCAGCTACACGCTCGACTCCAATCTGTGGGTCGTATCATCGTGCCTCTTCGTGGAGCAGTTCGGCTATGGCTTGGGCTTCACCGTATTGACGCTCTACATGCTGTTCTACAGTCAGGGTAAATTCCGCACCTCACATTATTCTATATGCACCGGCATCTCATATCTCGGACTGATGCTGCCGGGCATGGTGTCGGGCTACGTTAAGGACATCATGGGCTACAAGATGTTCTTCATCTTCGTGATGGCGTGCTGCCTGATCACGTTCCTCGTGACAGCATTCCTGAAGATTGACCCCGAGTTCGGAAAGAAGAAAATTGACCTCGAGTTCGGAAAGAAGAAATAATGACAGACAAGCAACCAAAAACAACCTACCGCCCACACCGCAGAGGTACAAAGACTCGCTGGTTGTGGCTTCCGTCGCTGATGTTCGGCGACGGAGTGGCTGTGTCTGTGCTTGTACTGACCATGGTAATGCTGCGCCGTATGGGGCTCGACACCGCTGACACCGCACTCGCTATCGCCCTACTCTCAATACCGGTGTTGCTGCGTCCATTGTTCGAGATGGTAGTGACCCACTTTTGGGGCACCACAAAGGTGTGGATACTATCTACACAGTTCATCTCCGCTCTCTCGCTCGCTGCCGTAGCCTTTACGCTGCATACGAGCAGTTGGCTGTTAGGCACGGTGTGCTTCATGCCGTTCTTCGTGTGCTCATCAGTGTTCTACAACATCGCCCTGCACCGCTTCTATATCGATACCTCTCAGGGGGCGCACTTGTCTCAGGGGGTGCACTTGTCTCAAGTGCACCAACAAAACCCAACGCCTCAACAAGATACGATGGTGAGATGGTGTGATGGTGAGATGGTGACATTACATTCATCAACACCTCAACACCACAACACCACAACATCAATTATGGCCCTCCTCTTCGGCTGCGGAGTGATGATGATGATAGCTGGCAACATGGAAGTTGTGACGCGCAACATACGCTATTCGTGGAGCTTTGTGTTCTACGTTATGGCAGGCGTGGAACTGTTCCTGTGGCTTTGGCACACCATATTTCTACCCGGTGGTACGCATGGTTACGCCAAGCCGAAGCCGACAATGGGACTGCATCGCGGTGAGTTCAGAATATCCTTGCGTCGTATGCTGAAGCGCAAGGACGACATCACCGCCTTGACATTCTTCATCCTCTTCCTCCTGCCCGAGACATTGCTCGCTCTCACCGCCCCACTCTTCCTCATCGCAAAGCCACATAATGGCGGACTGGGTTTATCGCCACAGGAGTTCGCCTTCACACAGGGCACCATCGCCGTCATTGCTATCGCATTAGGCTACACACTCGGCGGTAAGGCGATAAAGAAACACGGACTGCGTCGTTGGCTGCTGCCTTCAGCCCTGCTGCTCGCCGTTCCGGGTGCCGCACTGCTATTCCTTAGCTACAACACGGCAGCGCCACTCAGCATCGTAGCTGCAGCGCAGGCTGCGGGTCACGCTGCTTTTGGCTTCGCTCTTAGCATGGTGAAGCAGGTGGTGGTGCGCTTCACGCGCAATATGCCCGACAACACTTTGCGCCACGCCATAGCGCGCACGCTCATTGCCACGCCGTTCGTCATCGTTGGCTCATTAGCCAGCCTCATGCTCACCATCGCCGACTATCAGCGCATCTTTCAGCTCGCCACGGAGCTTGCCGTAGTGCCACTGATTGTCAGCGTGTTCCACCTTTATATCACACGCAGACAGCCGCAGGCGGAGTGAAACGATTTCCCAGCTTTCTTCTTCACCTTCTCGCCAAAAATGTGTATCTTTGCATTCTGTATAATACCAGTTGCAACTAACGAAAAAGATAGATAATCATGAGCAATAACAAGCAACTATATATCGACTTCGAAGCCTACGAACGTATGGCAGAGCCGCATAAACAAGAAAAGGCTTCTGCATGGCGTACAGCAATCGGTCTGCAGGATGTGGATGGACTGAAGGTGTCCGACTATCTAAGAGAGACTGCTGTACGCCATATTGAAGGCGATATCACCATTGATGATGTTAGGGAGCGGCTGAAATCTTATTACATCAACAAGACCACACATGACAAGGACGATGAAGAAAAGGAAGAAGCGGACCGAGTTGCAGCCAATATTGCAAAACTGCTGAACGAAAAGTCGTTCTCGTTTACAGCATTGGAATTTCTGAATATCCACAGACACCTGTTTGAAGGTGTGTTCAAACACGCAGGCGAGGTACGCACTTACGACATTAGCAAGAAAGAATGGGTGCTTCAAGACGACTCCGTTGTATATGGACGTGCAGCAGACATCATGATGGCATTGAGGTATGATATACAGCAAGAGAAAGAGTTCAATTACAAAGGACTAACCACTGATGAAATAATAGAACATATCGTTGATTTCGTCACGTTGCTTTGGCAGAACCACCCATTCCGCGAAGGCAACACAAGAACAACGGCGGTATTCGTCATCAAGTATCTGCGATCTATCGGATTCAAGGTGAACAATGATTTGTTTGCAAACAATTCGTGGTACTTCCGTAACGCATTAGTACGTGCCAACTATCGCAATCCATTAAAAGGAATAGAGCCGAACAAGTCTTTTCTAATCAAGTTTTTCCGCAATTTGATATTGGAGGAAGAAAACGAATTGAAAAACCGCTATATGCTGATTGGCTACCAAGATGATTGCGATACCCATACAAGTACCCATACAAGTACCCATACAAGTACCCATACAAGTACCCATACAAGTACCCGTACAAGTACAAACAATTCCGTAAGCTCATTGAGCGAAAATGTAAAGCGTTTGGTTATAGTAATCGGTACTGAAGAAAAAGGTATAAAAGAAATGATGGATGCTGTAGGATTGAGAAACCGCCCCAACTTTATCGAATACTCTCTTACTCCTGCCATCAACGGAGGACTTGTCACAATGAAATATCCCGACTCCCCACGCCATCCGCGTCAAAAATACCTCCTGACAGTAAAAGGTCTGGCTGTGTATAACGAGTTTAAAGAAATGGGAAAATAAAGTCTCGGGCTGGTAGATACCGAGAAAAAGATGGAAGATGGCTGGAAGATACTCCCGTTTTGCGGACTATCTTCCAGCCATCTTTATATCCGTTTATGTTTGGTCTTCAACACATTACGATTGCACGACGTCCATAGCTGGAAGATATGGAAGATAAAAACGGCAATCGAGAATTATTAGTCGATAAACCGCTTTGTTATCTCGCCGTACATGTCGATGCGGCGGTCGCGCAGGAAGGGCCACCAGCGGCGCACGTCCTCACTGTGCGCAAGGTCAACCTCCACAATCACGCTGTCCTCTGCGTCGGGAGCCGAGCGATAGAGCATCTCGCCCTGCGGACCCACAACCATCGACGAACCCCAGAACTCGATGCCCGGTGTCTGTTTACTCGGGTCTGGCTCGAAGCCAACGCGGTTGACCGACACTACGGGGAGTCCGTTGGCTACGGCATGACCGCGCTGCACGGTTGTCCACGCCTCGCGCTGACGCTGCTGCTCGTCCTCGGTGTCAGACGCAGCATAGCCTATCGCTGTAGGATAGATGAGCAGTTCGGCGCCCTGCAGAGCCATCAGTCGCGCTGCCTCGGGGTACCACTGATCCCAGCATACGAGCACGCCGAGCTTGCCCACGCTGGTCTGAATCGGGCGGAAGCCGAGGTCGCCAGGTGTGAAGTAGAACTTCTCGTAGTAGGCAGGGTCGTCGGGGATGTGCATCTTGCGATACTTGCCAGCGATAGAGCCGTCGCGCTCCATGACGACAGCCGTGTTGTGATACAGACCCGGAGCACGGCGCTCGAAGAGCGATGTGACGATAACCACGTTGCACTCGCGTGCCAATGCACCGTAGAAGTCGGTAGACGGACCGGGGATAGGCTCCGCAAGGTCGAAGTTGTCTACATCCTCCACCTGGCAGAAGTAGAGCGAGTTGTGCAGTTCCTGCAGCACAACAAGTTCTGCGCCACGCTTTGCGAGGTCGCGTACGCCGTCGGCAAGACGCTTCATGTTTGTCTTCACGTCAGCCACGTTGTGCTGCTGAAGATATCCTATTTTCAAGTGTTTCATAATCTTACTACGTATTTATTTTATTGCAAAGTTAGCCATTTTCGGTTAAAAAGCCTCATCTCAACTGCCAGAAAGCCACGGCAGCTGCTGCGGCAACGTTGAGCGAGTCGATGCCGCGTGCCATCGGGATGCGCACCACATAGTCGGCGGCGGCGATGGTAGCGGCAGGCAGTCCGTCGCCCTCGTTGCCCATGACGATGGCAAGACGAGGCTCGGCGAGCAATGCTGCATCGTCGATAGACACAGACTTGTCGGTGAGAGCCATCGCAGCTGTGCGGAAACCATACCGGTTCAGGTCGCTGACAGGACCGTCTATCCACGTCCAAGGAATGGAGAACACCGCACCCATCGACACTCTCACCGCACGGCGGTTGAGCGGATCGCAGGAAGTACGCGTCATCAGCACAGCATCGATGCCGAGAGCGGCAGCCGAGCGGAACATGGCACCCACGTTGGTGGCATCGACAACGCCATCGATAACCACCACACGACGCGCATCGCAGCACACCTCCTCAACGCTTCGCTCCGCAGGGCGGCGCATAGCACAGAGCACGCCGCGCGTAAGCACGTAGCCTGTAAGCGAAGCAAGCAGTTCGCGACTGCCAGTGTAGACAGGTATGTCGCCACACCGACTGATTATCTCTGCCGCATCTCCATCTACATGGCGCTGCTCGCAAAGCAAAGCCAAGGGCTCGTAACCCTCAATAAGCGCACGGTCGATGACCTTCGGACTCTCCACGATGAACACACCACTACCCTTTTCGTAACTGTGGCGCAGCTGCTTCTCCGTGAGACCCGAGAAAAGCTCGACACCGGGAAATTCAAGCGAATCGATCTCTATTATAGCCATTGCGCAAATCGTTTACTTCGCCAACTGGCACTCGGCAGGATACTGCATCGTGAGACAATGGATAGATCCGTGCTGACGCACGATGGTGCGCGAGTCAATGCCGATGATGTCGTAGCCCGGGAAAGCCTCAGCCACAAGAGCCAGAGCACGGGCATCGTTCTCCTCCTGTGCATAAGTAGGCACGATGACAGCACCGTTGATGATGAGGAAGTTGGCGTAGGTGGCCGGCAGACGGTCGCCGTCGTCGTAGAGCGCGTCGGGCATGGGCAGACGCAGCAGACGATAGGGTTTGCCGTCGGCGTCAGTTGCAGCCTTCAGCTGCTGCTCAAGAGCGTGCAGGTCGGCATACTGCGGGTCGTTCTCGTCGTCGCAGCCCACATAGAGCAGCGTGTTGTCGGGACAGAGGCGCACGATGGTGTCGATATGTCCGTCGGTGTCATCGCCGATGAGTTGTCCGTGGTCGAACCATACTATCTTACGAGCGCAGAGACGTTCCTTCAGCACCTGCTCCACCTCAGCCTGTGTCATGGGCTGGTTACGGTTGGGTGCCATAAAGCATACGCTCGTGGTGAGCACCGTGCCGCGTCCGTCGCTCTCGATAGAGCCACCCTCGAGCACAAAGTCGTCGCAGTCGACGCGCTCGCCACCGAACACGCCACGAGCGTAAAGCGTGCGGTTGATGAGGTTGTCCTTGTCGGCAGCAAACTTCTCGCCCCATCCGTTGAAGCGGAAGTCGAGAAGACGGCAGGAGATTACAGCATTCTTGCCGTTGCCACGCACCGCTTGCTCAGTTGGTGCAGCAGAGACTGCTGCACCCCCTATGTGAATGTCGTTGCCTTCTACTGTCGGAATGAGCGTGATGAAGGCGTGGTCGCGTGCCCAAGTGTCGTTGTTGTCACACTCGTAGATACGCACGTTCTCCATCTCCTCGGCAGAAAGACTCTCCTCAAGCTCTGCACGCACTGCATCGGGATGCTTAGCAGCGATGACAAGCGGCTCGTAATGAGCCACAGCCTTGGCTATCTGCACGAAGGTTTCGGTGATGTCATCAAGGTACGGAAGCCAGTCAGTATCCTCGTGAGGCCATGTGAGTTGCACGCACGCTTGGCGGTGCCACTCGGCAGGAAGTATATAGTTTTCGTTCTGCATAAAATCTAACAATGTGTCATTTTTGTTTAAAACTACTGCAAAGTTAGTGTTTTTCCGTCAAACAGTCTTACAATTCAAGTTTTTTGACTAAATTTGCAAATAATACTTTATACTCTAAATAATGAACTTATGAAAGACTTCATCAAAAGCGTGCTTGCCACAATGGTCGGCATATTCGGCTTCTTTATCGTGATGGGCGTACTCACCATGATGAGCATCATCGGTATGGTGGCATCAAGCAGTGCTGCACAGAACGTAGAGGAGAACTCGGTGTTTGTGCTCAACCTATCGGGAACTATCAGCGACCAGGGTACAGACAATCCGCTCAGCCTTTTCACAGGCGACGACTCGCAGAGCACCGGACTCAACAACATCCTCTCTGCGATCAAGAAAGCCAAGACTAACGACGACATAAAAGGCATATACATAGAAGCGGGCGCACTGATGACCAACTACGCCACGCTGCAGGAGATACGCAACGCCCTCGCCGACTTCCGCAAGAGCGGCAAGTGGATTGTGGCTTACGGCGACTACTACACGCAGGGTGCCTACTACGTAGCATCGGTGGCAAACAAGGTGTACATCAATCCGAAGGGCATCGTCGACTGGCACGGCATCGGAGCGCAGACCATGTTCTACAAGGACTTCATGGCTAAGTTTGGCGTGAAGTGCGAGGTGGTGAAGGTGGGCACGTTCAAGAGTGCTACCGAGACCTTCACCGAGGAGAAGATGAGCGACGCCAACCGCCTGCAGACACAGACCTTCATCAACGGCACATGGCAGAACATCTGCACCGCCGTATCGAAGAGCCGTGGCATCAGCATCGACTCGCTCAACAGCTACGCCGACTCGTACCTCGCACTGCAGTCGACAGAGATGCTCATGAAGGCGAAGATGGTTGACGGCATGATGTACAGCGACAAGGTGAAGGATGCCGTGAAGAAGATGATGAAGCTCGAGAAGGACGACGATATTGCGCAGCTCACTCTCAGCGACATGCTCAACGTGAAGGACGAGAAAGTGGAGGGCGACAAGATTGCCATCTACTATGCATCGGGCGACATCGTGCAGGACCCTAAGGCTGCCACAATGTTCGGCAGCAACGACTATATAGCAAGCCGCAAGGTATGCAAAGACCTTGAGGAGCTTATGAACGACGACGACGTGAAAGCCGTTGTGGTGCGCATCAACTCGGGCGGCGGCGACGCGTACGCTTCGGAGCAGATGTGGCATCAGATGAGCGAACTGCGCAAGGTGAAACCTGTCGTGGTGTCGATGGGTGACTACGCTGCGTCGGGTGCTTACTATATGTCGGCTCCTGCTTCGTGGATCGTAGCTCAGCCGAACACGCTGACGGGCAGCATCGGCATCTTCGCCGTGATACCCGACTTCAGCGGACTCGTCACGACCAAGCTCGGTGTGCGCTTCGACGAGGTGAAGACAAACCGCAACTCTACATTCGGCAACACCATGGCACGCCCGTTCAACGCCGAAGAGACGGCTATGCTGCAGGCAAGCGTGAACCGTGGCTACAACCTGTTCCGCCAGCGTGTGGCTGACGGCAGGCACCTCCCTATCGAGAGCGTAGAGAAGATTGCCCAGGGACGTGTGTGGCTCGCTACCGACGCGCTCAACATCAAGCTCGTAGACCAGCTTGGTGGCATCGACGACGCGGTGAAGAAAGCTGCCGAACTCGCAAAGCTGAAGGAATACTACACAAGCGACTACCCTGCGACTGCTTCGTGGATAGACAATTTGCTCAACTCAATGACTTCGTCGGGCACATATCTCGACACACAACTCCGACAGACACTCGGCGAACTATATCAGCCGTTCACCGTGCTGCGCTCTATCGATAAGCGCGAGGCTATTCAGGCACGCATACCATACGCCATAAGCATCAAGTAATAAATATAATAAATGTGAGAACAGAAGGCGACTTTATAAAAATCAACGAGTGGCTGCTACCGCTTAGCTGGCTCTACGGATTGGGAGTGCGACTACGCAATTGGATGTTCAATATCGGACTGAAGAAGAGTCGCAGTTTCGACATACCCGTAATATCTGTGGGAAATATCACCGTAGGCGGTTCGGGCAAGACTCCACACGTGGAATATCTCATCAATCTGCTGCATGAGAAGTTCCGCGTAGCTGTGCTCTCGCGCGGATACAAGCGCAAGAGCCACGGCTATCTGCTCGCCGGAAAGGACACCACAATGCCCGAGATTGGCGACGAGCCGTTCCAGATGAAGAGCAAATACAGCGACATCTACGTGGCTGTAGACAAAGACCGCTGCCACGGCATCGACCGACTAACCACCGATGATGCCACAAAGGATGTGGATGCCATTCTGCTCGACGATGCCTACCAACACCGCTATGTGAAACCGGGCATAAACATACTGCTCATCGACTACCACCGCCTGATCATCTACGACAAGCTGCTGCCAGCAGGACGTATGCGCGAGCCGAAGGAGGGCACGTCGAGAGCCGACATCGTAATCATCACGAAATGTCCGAAAGACCTGAAACCGATGGAGTTCCGCGTGCTGAAGCGCGCACTCAACCTCTATCCTTATCAGGAGCTCTACTTCACGACGCTGCGCTACAACGCACTAAAGGCACTGTTCTCCGACGAACGCCTATCGCTAAACGCCCTGCCGAAGAACGTGAACATAATGCTGCTCACGGGTATCGCCTCGCCCGAGCAGATGATGGTAGACCTGCAGGCAGTGTCGAAACGCATCACACCGCTCACCTTCGGCGACCACCATCAGTTTACAGCCGAGGACGTGGAACAGATAAACAGCACGTTCGCCGCCATGCCCAAACCGAAAGTGATAATAACAACGGAGAAGGACGCAACCCGATTGGAACATCTTGACGGACTATCAGAAGAAACGAAATCTAACATTTACGCTCTCCCGATACGCATACAATTCATGCTCGGAGGAGAGGAAGAATTTAATAATAAAATAATAAGCTATGTACGAAAAAATTCAAGAAACAGCATCTTGGTTAAAAGAAAGAATGACCACAAAGCCTGAAACTGCCATCATCCTCGGCACAGGTCTCGGACAGCTCGCTACTGAAATCACAGACAGCTACGAGTTCTCATATTCAGACATCCCTAACTTCCCCGTATCTACCGTTGAGGGCCACTCTGGCAAGCTCATCTTCGGCAAGCTCGGCGGCAAGGACATCATGGCTATGCAAGGACGCTTCCACTACTACGAGGGCTACTCGATGAAGGACGTTACGTTCCCTATCCGCGTGATGTACGAACTGGGCATCAAGACCCTCTTCGTGAGCAACGCTTCGGGTGGCATGAACCCAGAGTTCAAGATTGGCGACTTGATGATCATCACCGACCACATCAACTTCTTCCCCGAGCACCCGCTGCGCGGCAAGAACTTCCCGACCGGTCCGCGCTTCCCGGATATGCACGAGACTTACGACCACGCTCTCATCAAGGAGGCTGACCAGATTGCAGAGGAGAAGGGCATCCGCGTGATGCACGGCGTGTACGTAGGTGTGCAGGGTCCGACATTCGAGACTCCGGCTGAGTACAAGATGTACCACCGTCTCGGCGGCGACGCTGTAGGCATGAGCACCGTGCCTGAGGTAATCGTGGCTCACCACTGTGGCATCCGCACATTCGGCATCTCTATCATCACCGACCTCGGACTGGAGGACACCCCTGTTGAGGTATCGCACGAGGAGGTGCAGGTGGCTGCCAACAACGCTCAGCCGCTTATGACAGAAATTATGCGCGAGATGATCCGCCGAGCATAACAGCTCGACTGACTTGTCAACTCGTTAACTTGTCAACTCGTTAACTATTAAAAATGACTGACATTTCTAAACTCGGTGAGTTTGGCTTGATACGCCATCTCACCGACAACATAAAAATAAAGAACGAATCGACCCTCAAGGGCGTGGGCGACGACTGCGCCGTGCTCCACTACCCCGACTCTGAAGTGCTCGTAACTACAGACATGCTCATGGAGGGCGTACACTTCGACCTCACATACATCGACCTGCAACATCTCGGATACAAGTCGGCAATGGTGAACATCAGCGACATCTTCGCCATGAACGGCACACCGCGACAGCTCACCGTGAGCATTGCGCTGAGCAAACGCTTCAAGGTAGAGGATATGGAGGAGTTCTACAGCGGACTGCGCATGGCTTGCGACAAGTGGGGCGTCGACATCGTTGGTGGCGACACCACGTCATCGTACACCGGACTCGCCATCAGCATCACCTGCATCGGTGAGGCTCGCAAGGAAGACATCGTCTACCGCAACGGAGCAAAGGACACCGACCTTATCTGCGTAACGGGCGACCTCGGTGCGGCTTACATGGGTCTACAACTGCTCGAACGCGAGAAGAGCGTCTACTACCAACAGGTGGACGAGGCACGCAAGAAGAACGACAAACATGCTCTCGAAGAGCTGAAGGGCTTCCAGCCCGACTTCGCCGGCAAGGAGTATCTGCTGCAGCGCCAGTTGCAGACCGAGGCTCGCGGCGACATCATTGCACGCTTCCGCGAACTCAATATCCGACCGACAGCGATGATGGACATCAGCGACGGACTCTCAAGCGAACTGATGCACATCTGCAAGCAGTCAAACTGCGGCTGCCGCATCTATGAGAAGAATATTCCGATCGACTACCAAACGGCGGTGATGGCGGAGGAACTGAACATGAACGTTACGACGTGCGCCCTCAACGGCGGCGAGGATTACGAACTGCTCTTCACCGTGCCAATCGGCGACCATGAGAAGATTCAGCAGATGGACAACGTGAAGCTGATAGGACATATCACACGCCCCGAACTCGGACAGATGCTCGTAACACGTGACAACCAGGAGTTCGAACTGAAGGCGCAGGGATGGAATCCGCTGAGCGAAAAATAACATAGGAGGGTATGGCATCCTGCCGTACCCTCTTTTTTATACAATCATCAACGCTGATTCAGCATAAAATCGCAACAATTACGATATAAATCACAAATTTTACGATATAATGCATCATTTTACGCAAAAAGTAAGCGAATAATTTGGCAGATTAAAAAACAATGTGTACCTTTGCACTCGCAAAATTAACGCAGTTGGTGCCATAGCTCAGTTGGTAGAGCAAAGGACTGAAAATCCTTGTGTCCCCGGTTCGATTCCTGGTGGCACCACAATGTAAAAGAGTCATTCTTCGGAGTGACTCTTTTTTGTTTTCATTTTATCCATTACCTTTGTAATGTTTTTTATTAAAAACTATCATTTAGGTTCAATTGATTGGCATTCAATAGCCTAATGAGTTATGAAATGCAGTAGGTAATGATTTAG
>ENA-UESH01000586-UESH01000586.1-human-gut-metagenome-genome-assembly--contig:-NODE-586-length-32812-cov-10.619581_pt1 | contig 32812 bp, 47 predicted proteins | sample MGYA00243001_ERZ508002 | MGnify/ENA primary metagenome ERZ508002 (study PRJEB26167, sample SAMN06115447) | human gut metagenome | host: Homo sapiens | place: China:Anhui | collected 2015-08-07... | reverse complement strand
GAATGGTATAACAGACTGTTAAAAATGCTTGCCATAATGGTATAAATCGACCAAAACGGCAAAACAAACTGTTAAAATTGATTGCCGAAACGGTAGAATTTACCGAAATGGAATAACACTTTGTTAAAAATACATGCCGAAACGGTATAAAATGGGTTGCATTTGAGTAGAATGGGCGCTATAATGGACAAAAACGATAACGGAGGAGAAAAACATGAAAAGATCAGGAGTAACAGAAAACGCCTACGTGGAAGAGAAAATGACGGCAGGCGTGCGGCACGCGAAAACGCTTTGCATGGTTGGAATTGTAATGTCCATCGTTTGCGGCGTGGTGGATGTCATTTTTGACAAAATGAATCATGTGGATTCGTGGATTGGCTCCCTTGTGGCTGCTCTCTTGGTTCGCTGGCTCTTCGACGGGCTGGAAAGCATCATCAGCCTGCTGTGTGATCTTAATTCCACGCCATCCGTCGGGACAAAGTTCCCGGATGCTGCGTTTCCGCAGCAGAGCAGCAACGTGCCGGATTTGCGCAACATCAAGATGCCGGAGCAGGCCAAGTACGACAGCCACGAGACCGCGGGCGAGTGATCCTCGCACAACTTCATCAAGCGTCACCTTCGGGCGGCGCTTTTTTTATGCCGAAAAACAAGATCATGCCTCTTTTTGTCCTTGCGCAGCCTCCTGCTGACGGAATACATCAGCCATAGCGTCAAGCGTTGCTCGATGCTCGGCAGATAAATCGGCATAGGGATCGCGAGTTAAAAGAGTTGGTGGAATACTGACGTTCACGGGTGGGCGATAATCGTTGGACATGCCAAGCAGGAAATCAGATGTGACATTAAAATAGTGGCAAAATGCTACGATGAAATCAACGGGTGGCTCGCGCTTATTCTGCTCATAACGACTTAATGCGCTATGAGTAATCCCGAACTCGGCCGCAAGGTCTTTTTGCATCACGTCGTGATCCTCGCGTATCGCGCGGAGTCTGTCGCCAAGTGTACCAAGCATGAAAACACCTCCTTGAGTCTTGCCGAAATGGTACTTTATAATATAATACTTGCCGAAACGGTAAAATCCTTTTGGTGTGCCAAATTGGCAAAAAATTTTTTTAAGGTACTTGACATGTACCAAAATGGCAAATATAATAGAGCTGTAACGCGAGTAAGTGACAAAATGGCACGCACGAGGTGAAAATAGTGGAAAACGGATTTGCGGATAGGCTGAAAAAGACCTTGCGCGAAAAAAACATGACCATGAATGAGCTTGCAGAAAAGTCTGGGCTTACACTTGTGACGATTGCAAGACTGGCGAATGGAACGCGAGGAAAGACTCTTGAGAAGCTGCCGAAGATGGCGCGCGCCTTGGGCGTGAGCATCGACGCGCTTTTCCCCGAGATGGACGCGCCGCAGGAAGACGCGGCACTCCAGACGGCAGAACCGACGACCGACGAGGACGATCTGGGGGATTTAGAATGATACGGGCAGATGTCACGCGAGACGAGGACGAAAGCATCCGCATCAGCGGCAGATTTACGGGCACGACGGACGAACTGATCGACGAGCTGGCCTGCCTGTGTGTGGACGCGATCCAGACCATGGCGGAGGACCACGAGGGACAGGACGACATTGCCGATCAGCTTGAGCGGGCGCTCGTCGAGGCGATCATCGCCCGCCATGCACAAGATACAATGCCCTTCGAGGGGGACGATGACGGTGCGATACACTGACGGAGACGGGCTTGCGACGTGGCGGCATGGTCAGCCATCTATCCAGATGGACTATGCGCCAGAACAGTGGCATGTCCGCGGCATACGCGCGGCGCGCTTTAAGCCCTGCCCGCATTGCGGCGGCGCGGTGCTGGCGAGGGAGCGCGTGCTTGAGGCCAGCCGGTTCGGGCCGGCCGTGATCCGCAGGGCGGAGTGCAGCAATGCAAGCTGCGGCTGGGTGTATATGAGGACGGGCGGAACGCGCGAAGAATTTGTGCGCGCGGTCAACGAGAGGAGCGGAGAACGTGGTTGAGATCAGGTGCGGCCGATGCGAAAAGTGCGGCGGTCAGGAGTCGGTGGCTTATGACGCGATCCAGACGAAGACGGAGACCGGGACGGTGCGGCCGGGCTGGCAGGCCGTCGTGGGTTGCCTGGCTTGCGGCGCGCAGCGGATATACAAGGCGGATCGGATCACCGACTTCCGCCTGCGGCTCGACGTAGTCCCGATGAGGGCAAAGGGAGGTGAGACGGATGCAGGTAATGACGGCGGCGCGGTACAGCCGAGCTGATAAGCACGGCAACGGCGGCGGAAAGCTGTTGAGCGCGACGATGCGGGAAATCCCTGACGCGGCGATGGACTACGCCATCGCGGACGTGATGCTGACGAGGCAGACGACCGACGAGGGGCGCGAGGCTGTGCGAGCCGCGGCGCGAGAGTGCCTGCATGTGGAGCTGTGACCAAAGAGGACAAAAGGACGGTGTGACGGATGGGGATGAGGCTGGATGCCTGGCGCGATCTGCTCAGTGTGGATGATCGTAAGCGCAGCGATAAGCCGGGCGGTTTTTGGGCGATCTGCCCCTGTCATGCCGACCACGACCCAAGCCTGCACTGCTATATCGGGGACGACGGGCAGACCGTAATGAAATGCCACGCCTGCGGCGCAGACCGCAAGGACGTGGCGGAAGCGCTGGGCTACACGCTGCAAGATGTGGCGGTGGACGCGATGACGGGCGAACCGCCGGAACGGTATGCCAAGAAAAAGCCGGAGCGCAAGGCCGAGCCGCCCAAACTGGCGCGGCGGCCTTTTGCCGTCGGCCATCGGTGGAAGATCAAAGAGATCGACTACGAGCTGACGCGCATCTACGAGTACAAGGACGCGGAGGGCAAGGTCAAAAAGCTCAAAGCGCGGTACGAGGGGCACGACGAAAACGGCGAGCGAAAAAAGACCTTTGCTTTTCAAAGCTACGGGGAGGACGGCAAGCTCTACGTCGGCGACCTGTGGCATGACCTGCTCTACCGGCTGCCGGAGATGCTGGCGGCCAAAGCGCAGGGCGAAACCATCCTGATCGTCGAGGGCGAAAAGGACGCAAACAACCTTGCGGCGCTCGGCTTTTGCGCGGTGTCCAGCGCATACGGCGCGGGCAAGGGGCGGCTGGATGGCAAGTGGCTGCCCGCCTACACCGAGGCGATCAGCGGCGCGAGGCGCGTCATCTACATCCCGGACAACGACGACGCGGGCGAAAAGCTCTGCGCGTATGTCTGCGAGCAGTTGGTCGGCAAGGTCGGCGAGCTTGCGACGCTGCGCTTGGTCGATTATCTGACGGAGGCGGAGCGAGAGCGTTTTGCAAAGGGCGATTTTACCGACTGGGCGCATGAGATGCAGGCCGGTCGCGGCTGGAAGCGCGAGGCGATCCGCAAGACCTTCGCCGGTCTGCTGGACAAGGCGGTGCCGTATGTGCGGCAGGGTAAGGTGCTCGACATAGGCGAGGCAAAAGCCAAAAAGGCCGCGGCGAAACCTGCCGAAAACCCGTCAAAACCGAATACGAATTCGGTTTTGCCGAGGGGCGGCGGAGGAGACGACGGCGGGGACGATGACCGCTTTGTCCACTACATGGGGCTGCACGACTACGCCGTTGAAAACGGGCGCTTGTGCCGGATCATGGGACATGGAAAGGCAGCCTGGGCGAAACCGCTCTGCGACTTTGTGCCGGAACTCAAGGAGACGATCACCCGCGACGACGGCATGACGCAGGACACGGAGTGGATCATCGCGGCGAGAACGCCGAGCGGGCGAAGCCTGCCGGATGCGGACGTCAAAAACGATGAGTTTTTGGCGATGAAATGGCCAGCGAAGGTGTGGAAAGCATACGGCAACATCTACCCCGGCGGCCTGACCGCCGGATATGTCAAGGACGCGCTGCTGCGCGGCGGCCAGAAGGGGGCGAAAGATCGGACAATCTACGGCTATACCGGCTTCAAGCGCGTCGGCGACCGGCTGATCTACATGTATCACGACGGCGCGATTGGCGCGGACGATGTGAGCGTGGAGCTGGTCAACGCCAGCCAGCACTATCACTTGCGCCTGCCGGAGATCAAGGGCAAGACAGAGGATGAGATCGAGCAGGGCGGCGCGCAGGCGGTGGCGGCGCTGGCAAAGGGATTTGACGCGCGGATTGTGATGCCGCTGCTGGCGCAGGCGTTTCTAGGGCCATTGTACAGCACGATGGTGCAGAGCGGACGAACGCCGGGCTATGTGGTCTTTCTCGTCGGCGCGAGCGGCAGCTTTAAGAGCACCTTGCAAGGGTATATCCAGAGCATGTTTGGCGATTTTCACGCCAAGCAAATGCCCGCCAACTTCCGCTCGACCGCCAACTGGACATCCGACGCGCCCTATTACTGCAAGGACACGCTCTTTACCTGCGACGACTTTTTTCAAACAAAAACCCGCCGCGAGAGCGACGAGCTGAACCGCGTCGCCAACAACCTCATCAGCGCGGCTTCTGACCGCGCGGCACGAAACAGGCAGAGCGCGGACAAGCAGACCATCAAGGGGCGGCCGGTGCGCAGTACAATCACCATGACGGGCGAAATCCTGCCGGAGATCAACGAGGGGCGCACGCTGCGCCTGTACGTCATCCACGTCGAGCGCGGCGAGATCGCCAAGACGACGGATGCGCTGGAGCCATACGCAAGGCTTCAGCGCGGCGGCGCGTATCGGGCGGGGATGCGGAGCTACATCAAGTGGCTGATGGAGCGATACGACAGCCTGGGCGACGAGTTGGAGGATCGGATGGCCGACGCGATGTGCGAGGCCGAAGAGATGGACATCGACCCGCGCTTTGCCCGCCTCAAAGAGAGCGCAGCCTTTTTGGTGATGGGCAGCCGGATGATGCTGGATTGGCTGGGCGCGGTCGGCGCGATGAGCGCGCCGGAGATCGACGCCCTGTACGCCAAGACGCTGGCGGGGATCGCCGAAAACATCGGCCGTCAGGGCGAGGACATCGCGGACATGACCCCGGCGCACGTCTACGTCAGCGTGATCCGCTCGCTGATCGTCACGCAGGCCGCGGCCTACGTCGATCTGACCGACACCAGCCCGACGCCGCAGGTGGACGGGCGCAGGGACTACGCCAACCGGCCGGTCGTCGGCTGGCGGGACGCCGATTTTTACTATTTCGACGCGGAGGCCATCGACCAGTGCGTGCGGCGCAACCTCAAGGATCGCGAAAGCAGCCTTGCGATGAGCGCCACGGCTGTGCGCCGCCAGATGATGGAGATGGGCATGTGTATGCCTGGCATGGATCGCGGACGACCCACGCCGCTGCGCAACAAGCGGATCAAGGACAGGACGCTCAAGCTCCTCTGGATTGACCGCGCGCGCATCGATGGCACAGGCACGACGCAGGAGGACAGCGCGCCCGCCGAAGGGTTTATCCAGGTGGATAATGAGCCGCTGCTGTTTACGTGATTATGGCAAAGTTACTTATTGCGTGCGAAGAATCACAGGTAGTATGCAAGGCATTCCGAGTTTTTGGAATTGAAGCATACTCCTGCGACATCCAGGAGCCGTCAGGCGGTCATCCGGAATGGCACATTCTCGGCGATGCGCTGGAAGCTGTCCAAGGCGGCCTTGTCCGGACAATGGACGGGGAGATGCACAATGTGGGCAAGTGGGATATGCTGATTGCACATCCGCCATGCACTTATTTGAGCAAAGCAGGGGCAAACAGGCTTGTGATTAAAGGTGTTATACAAGAGGAACGGATGAAAAAAGCGATGCAAGCGAAAGCGTTTTTCATGGCTCTTTGGGAGGCTGACTGTCCGCGCGTTGTCGTCGAGAATCCGGTGCCGATCAAAATTTTCGGCTTGCCGAAATATACACAAATCATACAGCCATATTGGTTTGGCGATCCGTGGATGAAAATGACATGCCTGTGGCTGCGCGGCGTTCCGCCGCTCTTTGCCACTGAATTGTGCATCCCCGATGGAAAATGGGTTGAAACAACAGCGCACGGGAGAATTACAAAGCCTGACAAATGGAAGAAAAAAGGAAAGAAAGACCCAAAAGAGAGAAGCAAGACATTCCCCGGAATCGCGCAGGCAATGGCGGAACAATATGGGCCGCTATTACTTGAGGAGAATTAACAAAAAAGGAGCAAAGGAAACATGAGCACAGAGATCAGTGTGAACGTCCGTCGGGCGTACATCGAGACGAATCTTGAGCAATGCAAAAAAAACATCGCTCTGTCTATGTGGCAGATCGGCAACCTGCTCAACCAGGCCAAGGATGAGGGCGTTGTGCCCCATGGCGAGTGGACGGCGTGGGCGACCACGCACAGCGGCCTGAACGAGCGCGGCGTACAGCTTGCGATGCGGCAGGCGCGAGAGCTGGCGCAGGACAGCCCGCTGCTGGAGCTGGACGATAGCAAGATCAACGCGCTGATCCGCATCCCTGCGGAAGAGCGCGAAGCCTTCGCCGCGCGCATCGACGCGGAGAACGCGACGAGCCGCGAGGTGACGGAGGCAGTCGCGCAGTACCGCCGCGAGCTGGCCGAGGTCAAAAAGGAGCGCAACGCGCTGATCGACAAGGCCGCGGAAAAGACCAAGGAGGTTGAGCGCCTGCGCGGAGAGGTCAAAAAGCAGACCAGAGCGGCGGAAAGCGCGCTGCGCGAAGCGAACGTGTATAAGGACAGCGCGGAAGTGCTAAAAAAAATGAACGACACATACACCACTCAGGTCATTGAACTTAGGCAGAACCTCGAAGAAATGACAGCTCCAGAAATTGAAGAACTCAAAAAACACATCGAGGAGTTGAAGGACAAGCTCAAAGCCGCCGAAAACAACACGACGCTGGCGGACAGCGAGCGGGCGGCGTATGAACGGCGCATCGAGCAGCTTGAAGACGAGCTGGACGCGGCGGATATGCGCGCCAACGTCAGCACGATGCGCGGAGGCGGTCAGACGGTCGATCCGATCAGCACAATCAACGCTGCCATCGGTGCGATGATCGCCTCGGCTGGCGGGAGTGTCGCGGCGCTGGGCGCGGTGCAGATGGACGACGGGACGCGCCAGATGCTGATGAGCCACGCGGTGACGCTGCGGACGATGTCGCAGGCGATCCTCGACGCGATTGGGGGCTGACGGAGATGGGTGCAGAGATCATCAAACTAACCCCAGAGCAGGGGCAGGCGCTCGACAAGCGAGACGCCGCCATGGCAGAGATGAGCGAGACGATCCGCCAGCAAAGCGCCATGCTGGCGGAAATCCGGGCGGCGATCCTGATGCAGAGCCAGGAGATCGAGCGACTTAACCGCGCGCTGTCCTCCATGCGCGTCAGCCGCGGGCAGGAGAGCGCCATCAATGCCGCGATCCGCGCGCGCGCTGCCGATCTGGCCGCTCAAAATGGGCTGACCGGCGCAGAAAAGGCAATCGCCGCGGAAATCCGCAAGAGCGTCCGCGAGGCAACCGGCTGCCGGGCAATGGGCGACGTAGAGGCCGCGGCTTTTGACCGCGTGATGGACATGATCGAGGGATGGATGCAGCGCGGCGCGCTGCGGCGTATACGACAGGAGAGGGGAGCGAAAAACGCATGAAAAATCGCGGATATGGACCGCGCGGCGGCCAAACGGCGAGGAAAGAACTGGAGTATCACGGTCTGGACGGTGTGCCGAGCTATGACTACGATGGCGAGCCGGTCAAGGCGACCGGCGATGAGATGAGCATCATCATCCTCGTCTACCTGATGTACATGACGGCGCGCAACCGGAGCGGAAAGGTGCTGGAAAAGCGCCTGAAGCTCATCCCCGGCGCGTGGAACAAGTGGCGCAGCGCGGTCGGCTTTATGGCGCGGGCGATGGACGCAATATTTGTCACGATGCCCGGCGATCAGTTGGCGCGTGTGGACATGCTGGCCAAGCACGGGCGGGTTGACATCAACCTGCCCAAGGCCAGCGACTGCGGCGGCGACCGAATGATCGTCGATACGGCCAATTTTATCACCATCATGGAGGCGGCGATGGAGAGCGAGTGCAAGCTGTGCTTTAAGCAGGGCGGCGAGTGTAAGCGCTGCAAGCTCTTTAAGGCGCTGAGTGTCGAGGCCGCGCCGAAAACGTGGGAGACGACAAGCGGCTGCGTGTATCGGGACATCGCCATGGAGGGCGTTGGGAATATGACAGAGGCAACCAAGATATAGGAGGCGAAAGATGGGGCCGGAGGTTTTCTGCCGCTGGTGCGGTCAAAAAATGAGTTTGGTTATGCACAAAGATCAGGATGGATTTTGGGGACAGTATATGTGTAAATGCGGGGCGAGTGCTCGATGGGGTAACAAACACAAAAAAAGAGATATCGCTATGCTGCGCGCGTATGTGGCGGCGAGAGCGCTTCCGCTTCCGCGACATTTTTGGGGATAGAAAGGAGTATAAGCATGGAAAACAAAATCTTTTGCCGCTGGTGCGGCCGCGAGATGAGCTACTGGGCGTATGACGAGCAAGACCGCCACTGGGGACAGTACGTCTGCAAGTGCGGCGTATGCGCGCCGTATGGCGGAAAAGCTGACACGGCAGAAGATGCAAAAGCAAGCGCGGAGAGGGCGGCGAGAGGCGTGCCGGAGCGCCTCGGTAGGCCGCTGACGCTACCTGAAGTAAAAACGATTGTCGGCTTATCGTATTTGTGCATCTCTCTTTGGGCGGAATGCCGAACGAAACCGAGCATGTCGCTGGGCTACTGCATTACATCCAACCGTATGGTTGGCGTATATCAGGCGCAGGCGATGGAAAACTACGGTGTTGAGTGGCGCTTGTGGCGCGAGGAACCGACGACAGAGGAAATGGCGAGAAACTCGTGGACAGATAAAGGGGAGGATTGACCGATGACTGGGCTTGACGTGCTGCGGCGCTGCCAGACATACGCGCAGGAGATGGAGCAGCTTAATGCGCGGATATACTTTGCGCGCGATGCGCTGACCCGCTGCACCCGCAGCACGGACGCCCAGGGACACGGCGGGGACGGCGATAAGATGGGCGAGCTTGTCGCGAGGATCGATGAGCTGGAGCGGCGCGCGAAAGCGATGGAGGCGGCGCACAGCTTTGAGGTGATCGAGGCAGCCATGCTATGCGGGCGGCTCAGCGATCCGCTGGCGGCGCGGATGCTGTACGGGCGGCTGGTGGAGGGGCAGACAATGCGGCAGATGATGGGCGAGTTGCACATGATTAGCATGGACACAGCAAAAACGCTTTACAAGCGCGGGCGCGAGCTGCTGGCCGAAACGACCAGCAGCCTTGAAAAAAATGAAGCGTATTTGCGCTTGGTGAGGGAGATCGGGAGGCGCGATAACTGGAAAGGAGAGCATAAAAATGCCTGAAAAACTTGAGACGAATCCCCTTGCTCTCCTCGAACAAATCGTCGCATTTGATCCAAGAGACTGGAGCGTGGATTACAGGGATTTTTTGATTTATGCTATCGTATTTGGGTGGGACAAAGAGATATATAGAGAGCGAGGATACTCGGACGAAAGAATAAAAGAGCTTGAGAAATTGCATGCCCGTTATCTCGAGTTGAGGGATAAGACATAGCATTTTATTCCGTGAATGCTCCATAATATCCCTTGACACCCATCCAAACCCATCCAAACCCCTACAAACCCCTCTAGACCCTCTTACACCCCTCTAGACCCCCTTTTACCCCTTGTACACCCCCTTGCCTATGCGATATGATATGCTCAACAAAAAAAACGAACCGCAAGACCGGCGAAAACGCCGTGCCTGCGGTTTTTCTTTTGGGGAGGACGCTGCCGGATGTGGATGGATAAAACAAAACCGATCAAAGAGACAGATCCATTTTACAGCACGGTGGCGTGGCGCGGGACGCGAAAGCAGGCGCTTGATCGGGACATGGGCGAGTGTCAGTTGTGCGCGAAAGAGGGGCGATATGAGACGGACTACGCCGGACGGCCTCACCCGGTGCGGGCGACGATGGTGCATCACATTGTGCCGCTTAAAGTCGCGCCGGAAAAGGCGCTTGAACTTGATAACCTGATAAGCCTGTGCGACGCCTGCCACGAGCGGATGCATCCGGAACGGCACGGCGGCGTGAAGGACGACACGCCGACGCTGGCCGAGCAGGCAGGCGTGAGAGTGGCCAAGATTACGGTGGAGTAGGAGGTTAAGGGGATGCAGCTGATCTGCGGGGACGCTATCGAGGAGATGCAAAAGCTGCCGGAGCGCAGTGTCGATCTGGTGCTGACCGATCCGCCGTACAATATCGGAGTTACCACAAAGATCGCTGGGAAATCAGTGCGCCATGAATGGGACAAGCGCCCGGATTATATCCCATGGTGTGTGGAGTGGATAAAAGCCTGCATACGAGTGCTCAAGCCTAACGGCGTTTTGTATTTTTGGCATAACGACATGGCACAAATTGCAGAACTGCTCGAGGCCATCAAGCGCGAAACGTCGCTGGCGTTTATATCCTTTTGCATTTGGGACAAGGGCGAAACCTTCCGCGCGCAATCATGGAAAAAACGAGACACGGAAAGCAACAGCGCGCTGCGCTCATGGTTTAATATTTGCGAGTACTGCCTGCATTTTTTTAATGCACCGAAGGATGCAGACGCGAGTTGGAGGCACACAGGATTAGATCGGATTAACAGCAATCCAAATTGTTATCAATCCATTAAAAAATGGTACGCTGACGAAAAAGAACGCCTGGGATTGACGGAAAAGGACATTGCTCAGAAATATACAGAAATCACCGGGAAAAAGCCGTATATGCTGCGGCATTATTGGCAAAATTCGCAGTTTGAGATTCCGACGAGGGAAGTCTATGAGGCAGTCTATGAGGCACTTGGATTTGACTTTGTGGGGGGGGGCAAGGCTACGAGGGCCTGCGCCGAGGGTACGAGGGCCTGCGCCGAGGGTACGAGGGTCTGCGCCGAGAGTACGAGGGTCTGCGCCGAGAGTACGAGGGTCTGCGCCGAGAGTACGAGGGTCTGCGCAATTATCATCAGGTTGACGCGATGCACTGCAACGTTTGGCACGAGCCGCCGATCTCAAGCGCGGGAAGGCTGCACACCTGTCAAAAGCCGGTTAAACTCCTGCGCCGGATGATCCGCGTATCGTGTCCACCCGGCGGAACGGTGTTGGATTGCTTTATGGGTAGCGGCTCAACCGGCGTGGCGGCGCACGCCGAAGGGCGCGAATTTGTCGGGATTGAGCTTGATCCGCAGATGTATGCCGTCGCATGTCGCGAGATCAAGAAAGCACAAAATCAGGTGCGCATGGAGGACATGATCGACGCAACGCCGGAGAGAGGCGAACAGACCAAGCTTTTTTAATTGGAGGTGATGAGCCGTGAAAAAAGACCCGGATTTGTACGGCATCAGCGACAAAGGCGCACAGAAATTGTACGCCGAGGGGAAAGCGATGCTTGATGAACGAGGATATTGGAACGCCGCGACGGCTGCGGTGCTCAAAAGCGCGGTGCAGTGGATGCAGGAGGCCGCGGACATCGCGCGGATGATCGCGGACGTGGTCAAGGGCGGCACGGAAGAAAAAACGCCGACCAAGCTGCGCGGCCTCATCAAAAACCGCGCGATGTGTGAGAGCGAAATGCGCAAAAACCTCGACGATCTGCTGCTCTTGCCGCAGCGCCCACGCGGCCGCCCGGCGAAGGAAGAAGAGGAAGATGAGACGGATGAGCTGGACAAGGCATGGGAGGGCTTTGACGGCGACGATCCGCCCCCGGATGATAGCGGAGGCGATGGCCTGTGAGCGTGATGACGCAGGCTATGCGCAGCCCGGCGGGAAAGTATGCCGTGGATGTGCTCGAGGATCGCATCCGCGCGCCGGTGACGATCCACCAGCAGGCGCGGCATTTTATCGACGATCTGCGCCGCGCGGAGAAAGGGGGCTGGCGCTACCGCTACGACCCGGACTTGGCGCGGCGGCCGGTGCGATTTTGCGAAGAGTTTCTTCGGCCGACGGCGGGCAACTATGACAAATTTAAGTTTATGGCGTGGCAAGAATTTGTCGATTGCCAGGCTTTTGGCTGGATCGACGCAAAAAAGGACGCGCGGCGATACCGCGAGGTGATGGAGATGGTCGGCCGCGGCAACGGCAAGACTGCGCGCATGTCAGGCAAAATGGGCTACATGTCCACCAAGGGCGGCGAAACGGGCGCGGAAAATTATTTTTGTGCTAACAACGGCAAACAGGCCAAGCGCGGATATATGGATTTTTACGGCCAAATGCTGATGAGTCCCGTCCTGCGCCGCCAGATCAAGCTGCGACGCAGTGAAAGCATCTACGAGCCGGATTTCACCCGCGTGACTTACCTGACCAACGACCCGGCGAGCCTTGACGGCCTGCGGCCCTATTTTGTGGTCAAGGATGAGATGGAGGCGGAAGTCAGCTTTGACCAGATAAACCAAATCCTCCGCCCCATGAAAAAACGCCGTCAGCCGCTGCTCTGGTACACGATGACCGCGGGCACGGTGCTCGACGGCCCGGCCATGTACCATTATTTGTACGCCAAAAAGGTGCTTGACCGCGATCCAGAACTCGACGAAAGGGCTATTGACAGCTATCTGCCGATTATCTATGAGATCGACGCTGGGCTTGACTACCACGATCCAGAGACGTGGATCATGGCCAACCCTGCGATGGGCGTGCTGCTCGACCTAGAGGACATGGTGCTCGACTATGAGCGCGCGAAGCGCTCGCCGACCGAGCTGGCCGACTTTATCACCAAACAGCTCAACGTCTTTACCCAGCCGCCTGAATCCGTCTTTGTTTCGCTGGACACGATCCGGCGCAACGACATCGGCGAGGCGGATGTGCCGATGCTGTGCCCGGCTTGGGGAGGGTTTGACCTCTCCAAGAGCGAGGATGTTACTAGCTCGGCTGTCGTGCTCGACCTGCCGGATCACCGCACTGGCATCAAGCAGCATAGCTGGATGCCGGAGGATAAGATCAAGCGTGGCAACGGACGCGAGACGAAGGACTGGCAGCATTTTGTGGATCGCGGCTGGCTGACCATCGTGCCCGGCCACTACGTCAAGTACGAGGCAATGCGCGATTGGTTTAAGGAGCAGCGAGCGCTGTACGACCTTCGCGCCATCGGTTACGACCCATATAACGCCCCGGAGCTGGTCAAGGCGCTGACGGCGGACGGCTTTATCTGCCGCGAGGTGCGACAGGGGCCGTTGACGTTCAACGCCCCCATGAAGGCATACAAAGAGGAGCTGCTGGATGGAAATGTCTACTGGTGGCACGATGAGATGTACGCCTGGTTCCTACGCAATGTCCGCCTAAAGGCGGATTTTTTTGCCCAGGAGAAAGAAAACTGGTACCCGACCAAGCGCGCGGGCGCGCATCAAAACGCGCAAAAAAAAATCGACGGCTTTATGGCGGGGATGAACGCTTACATCCTGCGGATGGAGGATAGGATCATCCCCGGCGACAGCTATCGAGACAGCCGACCGATCATTTTTGACCTATAAGGGGGGAGCTTATGGCAGGAGATCAACGCCGCAACATGCTGCGGCACACGGTGCGCATTTTGCGGCGCATCGGCCCCAACGATGGCGGCTATGACCCGGATTTGTACCGGGAGGTCGCAGTCACAAGCGCCTGTGTGCGTGATGAGAGCGACAAAGAGTTTGACACCGCCGAGGCGGCAGGCGTGCTGCATACCAAGACGTTCACCATGCGGGCGCGGGAACTTTTGGAGGACGATGTTATCGTGTGGCATGGCGGCGAGTATGAGATACGCAACCGCGACGCTGTCTACAATGACGGCCGCTGGATCAAAGCGCGCGCGTCCCTGGCCGAGAGCAAGCACACGGTGGTGATCTGATGGCCAAGATCGTGGTGGACGGCCTTAACGGCCTGACGATCCAGGAGCTCAAAAACGACGCGACGCTCGAGGGACGCATCCGCAAGGTCATTGAGATGGCCGCGGAGGTGACGGCTGAAAGCGTAAAAAATGAGGGCGCAAAAAAATTTAAGGGCAAAAAGCCCGGCGTGCCGCTCGAAGACATGGTCAAACCTGGCCCGACGCTCTTTACGGGCGACGCGGCGATGATCGAGGTCTGGCCGCAGGGCACATATACCGGCACGCGCGGCAAGCCGCGGCGCGCTGAAACCGTCGGCTTTGTGCTCGAATATGGCCGCACAGACATGGCTGCGCGGCGATGGTTTAAGGCTGGCACACGCAAAGCGACAAAAAAAGTCAACTCCATCATCATGGAGCTGCAAGGAGGGATGGCATGACCCCAGAAGAGTGCATTGGCCGCGCGCTGAAAGGCGTCGGCTTGCCGTATGGACACTGGCCCTATACGGCCAAACTGGACGGTGTGGCAATCGGATATCGGCCACGCGCAGATGATTTTGGACAGAGCGCCGGGAATCGGCCTATACGTGTGCGCGTCACCTATGATCTCGTCGTGATTCGCACGCGCGACGCGCTTGCGGAGGCGGAAAAGGCGCGTTTTGCGCTTTATAATGCGCTGCGCAAGGCTGGCTGGACGCTCGACGCGCTCGGCCCGGAAACCTATGTGGCCGAGCAGAAGCGCCACTACTGGCCTCTGTCTGCTACACGCGGGTTTGGCGTGGATGCGGACGGCCAGCCTTATGACCTGATGGCAAAGGAGGACGACAAAGGATGAGCAAGACGACACGCACACCCGCAAAGCGGGCGCGTGCACAGAGCAAAAGGGCACGGGACGCGCCGCGCGACGGCGCGCGCCTGCTGTGGCCGCAGACCTATTCGCGGGCGCAAATGGAGATGGCGACCAGCGACGTCATCACGGGCGCGATCAACCGCATCAGCAAGGCTTTTGCGCTGATGCCCATCGTGCTGATGCACGGCTGGGAGCGCGTGGTGGACGACCCGCGGGCGCAGTTGGTCGGCGTGCGCGCCAACGCGCGCCAGAGCGCCTACGCCTTTAAGCTGGCCATGGAGATCGGCCGCAACACGTTGGGCCGAGCTTACGCGGTCAAACGGTATGACGACGCTTTTCAGCTCGCGGCGATTGAGCCGGTGGACGCATCGCGCGTGACGCCGCAGATCGACGATGTGACCCGAGAGGTCTGGTACGCTATCCGGCGGGATGACGGCGAGGTTGAGTATTTGCCTCGCTTTTTTGTTATGCCGCTATTATTTTCCAGCACAGACGGCATTACAAGCGTCAATCCTGTGTCACTGCTGCGCGGCTCGATCCAATATAACGAGGACGTCAAGGCTTTTAACCTTGAAAATCTCAAGAGCATCAACAAGGCCATCGTCCTGGAATACCCCTCTACGCTGGCCGGTGAGCACCGCGCGAATAGCGTCAAGGAGACTCTAGATCTGTATAAGCAGAGCGGCGGAAAGGTTTTGGCGCTGGAGTCTGGTGTGAAGCTCTCCAATGTCACCACGTCACCCTTTGATGCGGGGACGCACTCTGTCGATCAGATCACGAGGTCGCGCGTGGCGATGGTCTACGGTATGCCCGCTGCGCTGCTGGGCGACAGCGGCGCACAAAGCAAAGCCACGGCCGAAGAGCAAAACCTTGAGTTTTTGACGACGACGATGCTACCGCTCGTAGAAGAATGGAGGCAGGAGCTGGACTGGTGGCTGCTGACCCCGCAGGAGCGCGCGGACGGCTGGCATTTTGACGTCGAGGTGGACGCATATCTCAAGGCCAACGCGCAGGCGCGCGCCAATCTGGTGCGGACGCGCATCCGCAACGGCCAGCTCACGCCCAACGAGGCGCGGGCGGATTTGGGGCTTGCGCCCAAGGAGGGCGGCGATACGCTGCTGGTCAGCAAAGACCTCGCGCCGGTCGCTCTGGTCGCCAAGGGCGCGACGATTGACCTCAATACCATTAACGGCGAGCACAACAGCGCCGCCGGAAAGGATTAAAAAATGCCGAAAAATCAACCATTTTATGCGTGGATCGACGATGGCGACACGCCGACGCTGGTCATCGACGGCGTGATTGACACCGGGTCAGACTGGTACAGCGACGCAGTCACGCCCAAAGCCTTCCGCGCGGCGCTCGATGCGCATGATGGACAGGACATCATTGTCTCGATCAACAGCCCCGGCGGCGACGTTTTTGGGGGCTTTGAAATTTACAACATGCTGGCCAGCCGAAAAGGCGGAACAACGGTGCGCGTGATGGGCCTTGCGGCCAGCGCGGCAAGCTATATCGCGATGGCCGCCGATCCCGGCAAGCTCCAGATGTGCCGCGCCAGCATGATGATGATCCACAACCCTTGGAGCTGGGCCTACGGCAGCGCCGAGGAGATGCGCAAGCAGGCCGAGGTGCTCGACGCGATTGGGAGCGTCATGGTGGATATCTACATGCAGCGCGCGACGTGCGCAGAAGAAGAGCTGCGTGCCATGCTGGACGCCGAACGCTACCTGTCCCCGACCGAGGCGCTGAACGCCGGTCTGTGCGATGAGATCATCGACCCGGCGGAGGAGGACGACGATGAGGAGACGCAGGCGATGGCCGCGCTGCGCGATCGCTACGTTGCCATGTCTGTCGAGGATGTGCGCCGCGTGCGCTCGGCGCTGCATATCGCGCCGCGAAAAGCGGCGGCGAAGCCTTCCGAGCTGACACCGGCGGGCGATGAGGATAAAAACGACTATCTGGCGATGGCCGATGCGCTGATCGCCGACATGTGAGGAGGACGAAAAAATATGAAAAAAATGAACGCGCGTATGCGCTATCTGGCGAAGCAGACGACTGCCCGCGTATGGGCCAAGGTGGACGTCAACGCTCTTTTGACGCAGGCGCAGACGCTGGCGGGCGAAATTAAGACGCTGCGCGGCCAGTTGGCTGATAAGGTCGGCGCGGACGGCGCGAAAGCCGAGGACGGCAAGGCAATCTATAACCAGATTGCCGAAAAAAAAGCGCTCTACGATCAGACGATGGAAGCCGCGCAGACTGAAATGCAGGCGCAGGCTGGCCGTGTGGCAGCCGGATTTAACCGCAAGCTGGAGAGCGTCGCGCAGCATAACGCCGAGGCGCTTGGCGGCCTGTACCGCGCGCTGATTACCGGCGCGGCTATCCCGCAGGAGACGATCAACGCCCTGAGCCTGCCGACGGTGACGACCGGCGGCGCTGCCGGAAATGGCGGCTACCTGCTGCCGAAAAACGTCAGCGATCAGATCATCCGCGATATCGTCGATGATGACAGCATCCTCGCGGAGATCACCACGACCAGCATCACCGGGCTGGAGATGCCCAAGGTAGCGACGACCGACGTGGACGGCGACGACGTGGCCGACGGCACGGATGCGCCGGATGCGACCCTGACCGCCAGCATGCTGACCTTTGGCCGCTATCCGTATGCCAAGGCCGTAACCGTGCCCAACAGCCTCCTGACGGACACCAACACCGCCATTCAGGCCTACATCGACACCCGCCACGCCGAGATGATGCGCGCCCGCCTGTGCAAGCGCATTTTTGCCAAGGGCGCGACCGGCAACTATACCCATATGAGCGTCTATGACAGCAGTGTCGGCGTGAAGACCACGACCAGCAAGACCGACCTGCTGGACGGCATTATGACGGCGCTCTCCGATCTGCCGACCCGCCCGCAGGGCGTCTACAAGGTCGCGCTCAAGATGAGCGACTGGATGGGCATGATTAAGACGCTGGCCAACGGCGCGGTGGCGCTTTTCAGTGATCCGACCCGTCAGATCATTGGCTTCACGCCGGTCATCAGCAGCTATGTGGATAAGCCGATTGTCGGCAACCTCAAGACGATCCACCTCAACTATGACAGCCCGATTGCCTACGAGACGGAGCGTCATGCCAAGGCGCGCACGACCGACTTTGTCCTGTCCACCTACTACGACATCCAGATCGAGCAGCCGGAACTGCTGCGCATCGTGGACGTGCAGGCGGCCTGACAGGGGAGGCGTGAGGCATGGACGCGCGGACGCTGATTAACGACTATCTGGGCGGTCAGGAGCGCGTGCGCCGCTATCTGCGTGGCGTGGATGAGGGCAGCGAGCTTGACCTGGAGGCCATGGACAACATGGAGGCGGCCGTGGAGAGCTTGCGCGCCGCTGGCGTCTACGACGCGATGGCTGTCTGCGCGCCCAAACTGTACGCTTCGGCGGCGCTGCTCTTTTGCCGCCAGTTAACTGACGCGGAGGATAGCGTACAAGAGGCCATCTACGCCCAACATGTGCGGCTGGTGCTCCAACTGCGTTACGACCCGCGAAACGTAAAGGAGGATGAAAATTAAATGGCAGAACCTACTTTTAACACCGATCTGATCGAATTGCAGGGACTCGGCCTGTATACCGGCGTATCGGACGCATACATCGCGCTGATGACGAGCGAGGGCACCAGCACGACTCCGCCGACGTATGACACGCCCTTTTTGGCTTGCGAGAACACGGAGGTCGGCCTGACGCCGATCTACGCCGAAGGAAAACTGGCTGCCAGCAACCGGATGATCCGCAAGCGCAAAATGCTGACCGGCATGACCACCAAGATCAGCTATCCGCGGATGGTCGCCGAGAAGCGCGCGGCAGTGCTCGGCCATGTGATGAGCAAGGGCGTTGAGATTTTGGGCGACAAGGCACAGCCCAAGTGTGCGGTTGGCGTGTGCGAGACGCGCGACGACGGCACGATGGTCATGCGCTGGATTTTGCAGGGCGAGTTTTCTGAGGGTGAGGTGACAGCCACCACCGAGGAGGACGACACCCTCAGCTACACGATCCCGACGCTGGAGCACGCGGGCACGCGCGTCGCGTATCGCATGGGCATCGGCAACGGCGCGTTTATGCGGCCGGTCGAGGTCATTTGCGACACGGCGCTCGAGGCCAACAAAACCAAGACGCCGGAGACGTTTTTTGCGACGGTGCCGGATTTGGCTGCCCTCTCGGAGGGGCTGGCGACGATCTAACCATTTCAAGCGGCAAGGCGAGGCTTTGCCGCTTGATTTTATACGCGATCGCGGGGGCATGACCCCGCAGGCGGACAGGAGGGAATCTTATGCAGGCAATGGATATTGACGCGCCGGTTATCACGATTGAACTCGGCGGAAGGGCTTACGAGCTGCGATTTGACAACGAGCAGATCAGACGGACGGAGCTATGCTATTCGGCAGCGACGGGCGTGCGAATGGGCTATTTGGGCATCCTGACGCAGGCCAATCAAAAAATCTTTGGCGCGCTCTGCGCGTTGTGCTGGGGCGCAATCGCGTCGGCGGAAATCCGCGACCATGTGCCCGGACGACAGCGAATCGCATTTGCGGATTTTGACGCAAGTGTGACCTATCGCGAGATGCTTGAGCAGGCCGATGATATTGTCAACGCGGCGGTGGCTGCAATCGAGGCGGGCAAAGGCGGGCCGGGAAAAAACGCATGAGGCCGTCGGATAATCTGCCATGGGGGCGCATGATGCGCGCCGCGCTGAGCGCGGGCATAAGCGTCGATGAGTTTTGGCGATTATCTCCGGCGGCGGTGCTGAGACTTACACGCAAGCAGGCGGAGAGCAGCGCGCCCATGCGAATGGGCAGCCTCGCAGACTGTCCATGATGGAGGTGACAGACGATGAGCGACACGACGATCCGCACCAAGATCGTGATCGAGGGCGAGAAACAGTATAAGGCGGCGCTGGCGGATATCAACCGCCAGCTCAAAGAAACCAAGTCGGCGCTCTCCGTAGCCGCGGCTGAATATGCCAACGCGGACAGCGCGACGCGCACGACCGCGCAGCAGACGGAGGCGCTCAACCTGAGCCTTGAGCAGCAGCGCCAGCGCCTTGCCCTGATGGAGGAGCAGCTTGGCAAGGTCGAGGACGCATACGGCAAAAACAGCCGCCAGGCGGTCGAGCTGCGCACAAAAATCAACAACGCGCGCGTGGAGATAGCCAAGACGGAGACGCAGATGCGCGGCTTTACGGATGGCTTGGATGCGATCACGGATGCGAGCGGGCAGACCGGCGAAGGACTCGACGGCGCGGCGAAGAGCCTTGAAAATATCGGCGACAGCGCCAACCAGGCACAGGGCGACGTGCAGGATTTGGCGGCCAGTATCGGCGACGTGGTCGGAAAAAAACTCATTGAGTTTGAGGTCGGCAAAAAGGCGCTTGAAGGACTGCGGGACGGCATCAAGTGGGCGCTGGGAGAGGCCATCCAGGGCGAGACGGAGGACGCGCAGGCGCTTGCGCTGGCTGGCAGTCCAGAGGTAGCAGAGCGACGCAGAAAGATCAAGGATGAGGTGGATCGCCGATGGGCCGGACAGCGCAGCGGCGATCAGACGGTCAGCGACGTGGCCGCGGTCGATACGGCGCTGGGAAACGCCGGTATCACGGACGACGAGTACATCACTCGCATCACCAACGAGGTCATCACGCTCGACCAGGTCTTTGGCCAGAGCACACAGGACACGATCAACCGCGCGACGAGCATGGTCAACGCCTACGGCATTACGTGGGATCACGCGCTGGATTTGATGACCAAGGGCATGCAGGATTTTTCGGACGGCGGCGCGCAGATGCTCAACGCTTACGAGGATTACAGCCAGGTCTACCAGCAACTCGGATATGACGCGGATAACATGTACAGCGCGCTCAAGAGCGCGAGCAACGACCAGACGCTCGGCAAGGACAGCAACCTCAACAAAGGCGTTGAAAATTTTGTCAAAACGCTCACGAGCGGCAGCGAGGAAAGCAAAACGGCGCTTAAAGACCTTAACCTCTTGACTGCCGATATCCCCACCAAGATGCGCGCGGGCGGCGACGCGGCATCTGAAGCTGTCCAGCGTGTGCTGACAGGTCTGCAAAGCATTGAGGATAAGGCCAAGCGGGATGAGCTGGGCAAGACGCTTTTTGGCGATAAAATCTGGACAGAGACCAACGGCCAGATTGTCGATACCATCCTCGCGGGCTATCAAAAGGTCGGCGACGTGGCAAGCGCGACCGAAGACGCGATGCTGGCAAAACTGGACACAGTTGACGACGCTTGGGCTCAGACAAAAGAGCGTTTTAGTCAAGATGTGACCGAGCCGATCGTTTCTCCATTTTTGGAGGCGGGCAAAGAGGCATTGCAGGCGCTAAACAAAAATTCAGACGAAACTGGAAATTTTTGGACGGGATTGTTGAAGACATTTGGCGAAGCCAACACCAATATGGCAACAATGGCGGCAAATGGATTTGATAGCGCTACAAAAGCATATGATGATTGGGCAAAAGGATTTGCGCAGAAGGTCGCATCCGGTGAAGTTGTTGATAATGTCGTGCAAATTGGGAACAACGTTGGGGAAGCGGCAAAAAATATCGGTAATGCAGTCAACGAGGCGGCAACCGGTACGGCACAGCGATTTGACGAGGGGCAAAAAGCCTACCTTGCGATGGCCGAGCAGGCAGAGCAGGCAAAGACAACGACCAAAACCAGCGTCGAGGAGCTTTCTGCGCAACGAGCAGAACTTGAAAAGCAGCTTGACGATATCAACACGCAGATCATGGAGTCCGACATGGCCGGAGATTTTGCGAAATCTGCGGAGCTGATGAGTAAGCATGACGAGATCATCGCGCAAATTGGTGAGCTGGCCACACAGATGGCAGATGCGGCCTCGGAGGCGGGACAGTCTGCTGCCGACGCGCTCGCCGAGAAAGATACCGACATGCAGACCGCGGCCGAAGACCTGACGCAGGCGGGCGTGGACGCGATCACGGACATGGAGCCGGATATGCAAGGCGCGGGCGAGACGATTGGAGCGGCTGCGGTATACGGCACAGACTCCGGGCTTGTCGATCTGCCGCAGGTCGGCGATGACAGCGTGGAGGGGCTGCTGGGCGCGATTAACTCGCGGGAAAACGATATGTACAACGCGGGCAAGCGCATCGGCGGCGCTTTCCGGCGCGGCTATACGACGACGATGCAGATACACAGCCCAAGCCGAGTGATGGCCGAGGCTGGCGAATATACGGTGGAGGGGCTGCTGGACGCCTTTGACGAGGCGGATGATCGCGTCACGCGGGCGGGCAGCGCGCTGGCGGAAGCTTTCAGCGGCGGCTATAACGCGCAGAGGGCGACCTATTCGCCCGCAGGAGACGCGCAAGGCGGAAGTGTGGGTATTTCTGCCGGTGATATCGCCGAGGCCGTCAGAGGGGCGCTGGACGGCGTTGGATTGTACTTTGACGGACAGCGCACCGGGCGCGTCGTCGCAGAGGGCGTCAGCCAACAGATCGCCACCAGGTCGTCTTCGACCGTCAGCGGCCAGAGCGCGAGCCGAAAGGGGTGGTAAGGTGTACGACGATTTTACTTTTGCCGGTAAAAACTGCCGAGATTTTGGGGCGCATGCCTTTTTTGGGGAGACGACGACCATTGGCACGACGATCAGCCGCAACCTGTACGCCCTGCCCGGCGGCATCGAGGCGGAAATCGGCGAGGCCAGCTATAAGAGCGTGACGCGCAAGGTGACGCTGACGCCGATGGACGGACGCGAGGCGGACGAGACATTTTGCCGCCGGATCGTCGGCTGGCTATGCGCAAAGCGCGGCAGGATGATCCTTGATCGAGACCCGGAGGTTTACCGCATTTGCAGCTTTGACAAGGCGGCGGAATTAGACGGTAAGAGCTGGCCGGACGGCTGCATCCAACTGACCGCAACCTTGCAGGGGCTTGCCTATGCGACACACGCCCAAACGGCAACCGCCACGACCGGCGGAGGGAAAGCGACCATCCGCGCGGGCTTTGATACGGACGTCGCCGCACCGCTGCGCGTGGATATCAAAGTGACAAGCGGCAATGTGACGGCGGCGACCATCGTGGTCGGCGGTAAGTCGCTGGCGCTGTCCGGACTTGACGCGGCGGCGGGGCAAACAATCCGCTACGAGGCGGGAGACGCGAGGGCAGACCTTCTGCCGATTCTGAGCGTGGACGGTGTGCAGCGCTTTGACACAGTCAAAACATGGAAACGCTTGAAGGTGACGCGCGGGCAGAACATCGGCATTACGCTGACCGGCGGCGAGGCTGTCGTGACGGCTTATCTGCGCGGGAGGTGGATTGCATGATCGAGCTGATGAAGAGCGACGGCATGACGCTCAAAGCGCCAATCGATACGGCGATCCGCTGCGGCTACAAGCAGACCCTTAACGAGCTGGACACGGCGACGCTGGAGCTGGCCGCGGGCGATCCGATTGTGGAGTTGATCGACGTGCCGACGAGCTGGGTGCGGTTGACGGATGGGGAGGACTACGTCGGGCTTTACCGCGTCAAGTCGGCCGTATACACCGATAAAGAGAGCGGCGCAACCGTGACTTATGAGCTGGAGAGCGCGGAGTGCACGCTGCTGGACGATATGCTGATCGGCCACCACGAGCTTGGCGGGACGGAGCTTGACACGCGCTGGGTGCTCAATTACATCCTCGCTCGCCAATCGACGGCGCGCTGGGAACTGGGCGCGTGCGATTTTGCCGACCAGTACCAGTACAATTTTGAGGACGTGACGCTGCTTGAGGCCATCATGTCGCTGGGCGAGGTGCTCGTGGACGAGTACGCATTTATTTTTGATGCCCAGGAAAAGCCTTGGACGATCCGGCTGCGGAAGCTCGGGCAGGAGGCGACGCGGGCGCTGGTCTACGGGCGCAACGTCACCGCCATCCGGTGCACAATCAACGGGCGGATCGTCACGCGGTTGGTCGGCCGTGGATATGGCGAGGGCGACAATCAACTGACGGTCTCCTCCATCAACGGCGGGAAGGACTACATCGACGCGGACGCGGAAACAATGGCGCGCTACGGCGTGCGTGTCGGGCTGCATGCCGATCTCCGGCAGACCGATCCGGCGACGCTGCTGGCGCGGATGCGCGCCATTTTAGAAAGTGGAAAGCGTCCGCAAGTCTCCTACGAGGCGACCTGCGCTGATCTGCACATGCTGACTGGGGAGGACTGGGACAACGCCCAAGTTGGCGACCGTGTGCTGGTCCTCGACGAGGTGCTCGGCGAGACGATCAAAGTGCGCGTGACCGGCCGCGAAAAGACCGACATTGATGGCGACCCCGGCAGCGTCAAGCTGACGCTGGACAGCAGCGTGCGCGACACGGCCGAGGAGCTTAACGAGATACTGGACAAGATCGGCGTGCAGGAGCTGTACAGCCAGGGCGCGACCAATCTGTACAGTATGCAGATATCGGACAGTTGCGACGCAGATCATCCGCTGGAGATGTCTTTTTACGTGCCCGGCAATGTCCTGCGCATTAACCGCTGTCTGCTCAAATGGCAGATTGAGGCATATCGGAGTTATGCCAGGCTGGCCAAGTCCGGCGGCGGAAGCACCCGCACGAGCGAGGAGGGCGGAGGCGGCACGGTGACGATACCGGCGCAGACGATCTCCATTGGCGTCAAATACTCCAGCGGTCCGATGGACGCCGCTGATGGCAGCGCAGTGTCGTTGACCGGCGGGCCGAAGGACTACCTGGGCGGGGTCAAGACAGCGACGGACAATGCCGGAAACCACAGCCATAATTTTGTGCACGTCCATGCGCTCGCGTCGCACAGCCATAATTTTACCGGCACGTCAAAGACCTACTCTATCGCGCACAATCACAGCCTGTCTGCCGGGGCGGGAGCGACTGGCGGCATCTACTCGGGCAACAAAAATATCAAGGTGACGCCAGAGGGTGAGATCGAAGGGAGCGGCACGCTCTGGACAACGGGCGCATATGATGCGCAGGGCGGAAACGGAAAGCCAGCCACGAGCGAAAACGGCACTCACAGCCACGATTTTGCCCACGCGCATGATATGCCGCATGTGCATGACATCCAGCATGAGCATGTGATCCCCTCGATGTGGTTTGACCTAGAGCCGCACAGGCACAGCGTCAAAATCCCCGAGCATACGCATGACATCGAGTACGGCATCTATACCGGCAGCCGCGCGAAGACCGTGACGATCAAGGTGGACGGCAAAGAGATACCCGCCGAGGATTTGGGCGACGAAAAGGAGATCGACATCGCCAAATATATGTCGGCAAACGCTGACGGGCGCGTGACGCGCAGCACTTGGCACAAGGTCTCCTTTGTCCCGGATGCACTGACGCGGATCACGGCAAACCTGTTTTTCCAGGTTTTCATTCAGTCCCGCGGAGCGGGCGATTATTAAGGGGGAATGGCAAAAATGGAGGGATTTATCCAACGCCAGACAATAGAGATGACGCAAAGCAACCCCGTCCTTGTGCGGGATCAGCCGCTCGTCAAGGGCGATGTGCAGGCGCTGGTCTGGATCGTGACAGTCAAAAAAAACGGCGTGCCGGTAGACTTGACCGGAGCGACCGCATCGCTCTACTGTGCGCGCGCCTTGTCTGAGGACGGGAGCGGCGGCACTACATATAGCGCGGCAACAGTAGAGGGCGGCGGCACGGTGAGAGCGGTTTTGCCAACCGACGCGGCCAATATCCCCGGCCCGGTCGGTTGCATGATCCGCGTGACCAGGGACGGAGCGAGTGTTGCGGTTGCGCGCATGGCCGTTATGGCAATCGATCAGACTGGGGACGACATCCTGGACGAGGGCAAGCGTATACCCAGCCTTGACGAGATTGCGGCGTCCATCGCTCGATGCGATGCGGCCGCAGAAAAGGCAGAGGGTGCTGCTGCATCGGTCGGCGACGCGCTGAAGCAAGTCGCGTCGGCTATCAAGACCGCTAATGGCGCGGCGAGCGACGCGAGAAACGCGGCTGGGCAGGCGACAGATGGCGCTTCCGCGGCGAAAGCCGCGGCTACTACTGCCACAGAAGCAGCCGCCAAGATCGACGGCATGACCATCACAGCGACCGGCCTTGCGGCGGGCGCTGCACCGACGGCAGGGCTGACCGAGGTGGACGGACACTACAACATCGCGCTCGGCCTGCCGAAAGGCGATAAAGGCGACCCCGGCGCAACCCCTCAGATCACGGTGCAAGTCAAGACTGGCGAGCCGGGCACGGCGGCCAGCGTCAAGCAGACCGGCACGGCAGAAGCACCAGTGATCGTGCTGACCATTCCGCGCGGCGATACGGGCAGCCTTGGGAACCTGACGATCAACGGCAAGACCCCGGACAGCGCGGGTAAGGTCGAGCTGACGGCGGCAGACGTGGGTGCGCGTGCTGACGACTGGATGCCGACGGCGGAGGATGTTGGGGCGCTCTCCGGCACGGACGCGACATTGACCGAGGCGGGGAAAGCCGCGGACGCAAAGGCGACTGGCGATGAGATTAGTTCGCTAAAGGCTGAGAAAGCTAATAAATCGATTATTTCCGACGCTTGGCAAAGCGGAAAAACCTATAATGCGGGCGCGTATTGCATCTATAACAACAGTCTGTATAAGGCGCTCGTGCAGACGACAGCAGAACCGGCTAGCGCGAGTGACTGGAAAAATGTTAGTATTACTAACGAGTTAAAACCGATTCGCACAAAACGCATCACAGGGACTACAGATTCCGCTGGGGACATATCCGCTGATCTTGATAATCGCCACGTTATATTATCAGCAGGCTGTGATAGACAAGGAGAAGGATGCTACACAGGTTTTATATCAATTACTCCAACGCTTTCGCACAACAATAATGCCTACATTTGGTGGGCGAAATGCGTAGACGACAAAGGGGTGATTTTAGCTAACACTAAAGTATGTGTAGATGTGTTTTATATGGATATGTAATTATAAGGAGGATTCAAACCATGAGGTATTATACCATCAAAATCTTGACGGCGACTGACAACACGGAAGCGCGCGATTTGCGCGGCTTTGACACGCACGACGAAGCGCTTATCCGCTATCACAACGACTTACAGGCCAACATTGGCAAGTGCAAGTCGGTATACTGCGCGGTCATCAACGGCGTTGGTGGCGTGTACAAGAGCGACACTTGGAGCGCGGACATCGTGCAGCCGGAAGCGTAAGTTTGCAAAAACAACGACATGGCTGTAGGTGAATGTTTTGTTGAGGTCAACAAAACTTGCTCTCGCCGCGCTGCATCGGTTCCTGATGGGAGGCATGTGGCATTAGCCGTTTGTACCATCTGCTTATTTTATCCAAGGGAGCGCTAATGCTAACTATCAATAGCTAGTTTTTACGATGTGAGAAAACCGGGGAGGTGCACATCCCCGCTTACAAGGCGGGGCAATCTTTGAAAAAAATGAAAAGCAAAATGGAGTACAGAAAACAAAAACAGCAGGCGCGAGCATGGGCGATCAGATATCTTGTTGAGTGCCTGCATACTGAGCCGACCGATGAGGCTATCCGAGAATACGCACGCGCCAGAAGACGAGAACTCAAAAAGTTTCATCGTCTTAGAGGGCACATGCTCGGATAAAGGCGGAAGGAGTGTGAAAGCCTTTGATTCAGGTGGAAGAAGCCATCCGCGCGGCGCGGGGACTGATCGGGACGAGCTACGAAACGCTGGACTGCATCAACCTCATCAAGAAGGTCATCCGCACAGCGCCGGGCGGCGACAAGCGCTACACGACGGCAGGAACAAACGAACTTTGGAACAGCTTTGACAGCGCGCCGAAGTATCGCCATTTGATCTGGCGGCAGTCGGGCATTTCCGGCGCGAAGCCGGGGATGCTGGCGTTCATGGGCGTGGGCACGGGCGACGTGAGCCACACCGGTCTGGTGACGGAGCAGGGCACGGTCATTCACAGCAGCAAGAGCCGAGGCGGCGTGGTCGAAACCGTGCTGACAAAAAAGAACGGATGGAACGGGCTGGGGGTGCATCGGATGATCGAGGTGGTCTATTCGGAGGGAGGAAAAACGGAAGTGAGCGAAGTGGAAAAGATTTTTGGCAATGCGACGGTGCGCATAACCAGCGGATATCTCAACATCCGCGATGGCGCAAGCACGCGGTCAAATGTCATCGCCAAAGCCGCAAACGGCGCGCGGGTGAACATCATCCGTGAGGCGGGCGGCACAGGCTGGGTCTTCGGCGTGCTGGCAAGTGGCGAGGCCGGGTACATGTCGAGCGAGTATCTGGTCGAGGATGCGCCGCCGGAAAGTGGAGATCAGGGCGAGACGGGCGGCGAAGCGCCGAACACGACGACCCTGCGCAGGAGCGACGGTGTGCACATCACGCTGGCGGGAATCTGGACGCTTGTGGAGGATTAACCGATGACCATACAAAAGCTATTGGACGGCTTGCGTGCGGCTGTCACAACGCACAGCACGCTGACGCTCGTGCTGGTGTACATCGCGCTCAACCTGATTGAGATTTCGCCGGTCAAGGTGCAGCCGCTGTCGTGGATGTTCCGCGGGCTGCGAAAGGCGCTCGTCGGCTCGTTGGAGGAGCGCATGAGCAGGATTGAGGCGAAAAACGACCTCGAATTTGCCAAAATCTCACGCGCTCGAATCCAGCGGTTTTCCGACGAGTGTTATAATAGCGTCAAACACAGCAAAGAGCACTTTGAGCAAGTTTTTGACGACGTAAAATCATACGAAACGTATTGTAAAGCACATCCGGAGTTTGAAAACCACAAGACGGTTGAGGCCGTCGAAATCATCAAAAACGCTTATCACAAGTGTTTGCAGGAGCATAAATTTTTGTGACATCGCCCGGTAAAGACCGGGCGGAAAGGGGAACTACATGAAAATTAACTGGCTGGTAAGGTTTAGAAACAAGACATTCCTCGCGTCTTTCCTGGCGCTCATCATCGCATTTTCGTATAACATGCTTTCTTTGTTTGGCGTAACGCCATCTGTACAGCAGGATGCGCTGTTGACCGCTGTCAACGCGATCTTGACGGTGCTGGGCATGATCGGCGTGATCGCCGACCCGACGACCAAGGGGATCAGTGACAGCGCGCAGGCGATGACCTACGACAAGCCCAAGGAGGAGTGAGGGAGGCGATTTCCCGTGCGCCTTGATTTTGACAGGCGCACAAAAGAGGAAATCGCCCGCCGCTGCGGCTTTGACGTTCACGTTCGGCTGGGGCAGGTCTTTGACCTGCTCTGGCGCGGTTACAGCATCGTGCAGATCAGCATGACGCTGGGCATGTCTCCAGCGACCGTCAGCCGCAGCATTCGCGAAATTAAAAAACGAATGTCTGCATCTATATATACAGATGACAATACCCCGGCCTGATGGCCGGGGATTTTTCTAATGCAAAAATAAATAAAAATAATTTGCAAAACACTTGACAAGTAAATTAAAATGATGTATAATACAGGCATAAAGAACAAGGAAAACAACCAGATCGGAGGAAACAAAATTGAAGTACATCATTAGCTATGAGCGCAACGACGTCTACCAGTGCATTGGAATAAACGCCCAGACCACAGAGCAAGCCGTCGCTTACTTTTCCCAGTACAAGCCTAGCGCCCGGATCCTTGGTATCAGCGAGCGCATGGAGGACAAGCCTGGACGCCCTGTTATCACGGTACCCGATGATTTTGGGGTAAGCCCGGAACCGCAAGCGCGATCTTGAGATCGGCTACATCGACAACATGACCGGCGCACTCGTCGCCGCGTAAAAAAAGGAGGAAAAAAACATGAAACTTAAAAAAGGGTATGCGCTCATTTGGGGTGAGCCGAAAGGTCGCGGCTACTGCGGAGACGGCACAACCGTCCCTGTCGATCTGGTGCATGACGGGCAGGTTATTGCCCATTATGTCACCTGCCCTTGCGGTCGCGGCTGCGGCAACAAGGACGTCGTGTTGTGCGACGCTTGGGGCAGTCGTGACACGGAGCCCGCGATCGAGGAGGTGCGGGCGGAATGATGGGAATCAAAGAGCTGCGCATCCTGCGCGGCCTAAAGCAGAAAGAGCTGGCGGATAAGATGGGTATATCCGCTCAACAGCTCAATAATTACGAGGGTGGGCAGAGCAACCCCGGAAACAAGATTCTGCCCGCGCTGGCGGACGCGCTGGGCGTTTCGACAGCCTATCTTCGGGGCGACGCGCAGCGGCTGGCCGTCTATGATTGGGAGACTGGACGCACAGAGGCTCTGCCCATCATGGCCGAGACGGTGATCGACGATTACGGCATTTTTTACCTCGTCGAGCACCCGGAAATCGGAGTGATGGCGGTGATCCAGTCCGAGGGCGTGCAGTTTACCCTCGCGAGATGGCAGGATGATCCGCCGATGACTGTTGACAAGATCGCTAGTGCGCGCTGGGTAGATGCGCGTGGCGAAGACGCGATAATGTATAGGGGCTTGCCTCGCATCCTCGTTGGCGGTGCGTTTGGCAGCAAGAGGGATCGGCTCGGTTAAAATCAACAAAATATTAACCGACAAAAAAGGAAAGGAAGAAAAAACATGAAAATCCCAATTTACAAATCTTATGGTGTTCTGGCACACGAATATCAGCCGGTTTATACATGGGCATGCCCGAAAAGTGATGTCTATGATGAGATTATCGTGGAGGTGCCGAACGTAGACGGCGAGAATTGTGATGGTGATCCGCTTGTAAATCTGGGTGACGGACTTGTTTATCCGCTTCAGATGGTGCTTGGCAACTGGGGCGACGAGCCGGCGCTTATCTGGTATGACGGTGTGGTTCAGCGCCACAAAATCCTGAAAGCCTATACCAAACTATAAGATATCCCCGGCCAGAAAGCCGGGGCTTCTTTTTTGAAAAATAATAAAATTTTATTTACAAATCGCTTGACAAGTAAACTAAAATAATGTATAATACAGTCATAAGGAACAAGGAAACAACCTGACAGGAGGAAGAAACCATGAAAGAAAAGTACAAACAGCAACTTTCCATCGCTGCGCGCGAAATCCTCGAACACTCCGGCCTGAGCTTTACCCTCATGGGGGACAAGATGGCCGTGTCGCCGCGCGACAAGGCCGTCAAGCTGCTCAAAGCACACCCAGCCGAGATGCAGGAGATCAAGGCTGCGCTGATGGCCGAAGAGCGCGAAACCGCCGAGCGCCGCCGGAATTTCCGCGCCGCGATCCCAGGTCTCAAGGAACTCGAAGCGGCGAAGGAAGAACAAGCAGCCTACCGCGAAGCGTTTTCGCGGGCTGTGGATAGCGGCGACGGCATCTATCCCGCCAAGCCTGAAAGCGATCCGGCGGTGCTGAGCGCACAATACCCGATGGAGGCCGCGATGCTCCGCGCGGAAAGCTACTCCTGCGCCGCCAATTACCGCAAGGCTGGCGCAGGCAGAAAAGCCGTCGAGCGCATCCTTGACGGGGAAGATTGGGAAAAAGCCATCAGCGACATGGAAACCGAGTGGCACGAGGCGGCGCTCGAACACATGTGGGACTGACAAAAACCCGATATAAATCTGACGTGCATCTGATAGGTGCACGTCCTTTTTTTATGCAAAAATGGAGACAGAAAGGAGGGAGCATGATGGAATATAAAGAGTATGCTTCCAAAGGCGTGGCCGGGGCCGGGCTGGGTCTGGGCATTGCCGGTACTGCGCTCGGTGTCCTCAACGGAGGCGGTGCGCTCTGCAACCTGTTCGGCGGCAATCGCGTGGGCAACGCGGCTGCGGACATGGCGGCGATGATGGCGGTGGCCAACGCTGCGCCGCGCGCAACGGCCTGCACTTGCAGCGAGGATCACACGATCAACCGCTACGAGGCTGGCCAGTCTGCGCGGATCGCGGAACTGGAGGCCGAGGTCAAACTGCGCGACGCCAACACCTACACCGACAGCAAGATGCTGGACATGTACAAGTACATCGACGGCAGGTTGCGCGGCGTGGAGGGTCAGCTGGCTCAGCAGGCGATCTACAACGCCACCAACAACGGCCTGATCGGCTGCCTGCAAGAGCAGGTCGCGGCGCTCCGGGGCATGACCAAGATGGTCATCCCGGACAGCAACATCTGCCCGCTGCCGATGCAGCGCTATAACTCCTGGACTGCGCCGACGACGGCCGCATCCAGCGCGAGCACGGGAGGCTAACGACATATGGCGACTTTGCAGCAGGTCGCCGCGGGTGTGGCGCACTACTATGACGTGGTAGTGCGCCCATCTATTAGCGGCGCAAAAGGGATCGTCTACGGCGTGGCCGTCGGCATGGCGGCGGCTCACCCGGAGCGGATCGTCGGTAAGTATCTGCCCACGCTCCAAGCGCTGGGCATTATGTCGGAGGATGGCAACATCGACGTCGGCGCGGTGGCGGTGCAGCTCAAGGAGCAGATAGCCAAGGCAGGCGGACGCATGACTATCCAGATCGGGCAGGACAGCATGAGCTTCACGCCTGAGGACGTGGACAGGTTGATCGAGCTGATCGACAGGGTTAAGGCATAGGAGGGATAAGTATGTGGACGGTTGAGGCTATCAGGGAGGCCAGAGAGCAGATTATGCAGTGTCCGCAGACGCTTGGCAACGTTCGCGATTTTGCGCTAATGTCCATCGCATTGGACGCGCTCGATGAGCATTGCGAGGGCGGCGAGGCGATCACAATGGAGCAGGCGCAGGCATGGGTGGATCGCATGGACAACGCCGACACATCCAGACCGCATGGCGGGCGCTGGACATACGCCGAGGCGACGGAGCTGGGGCATAAGCTCGGCGTGCCAGACGATCAGATGATTGCATTTTTTGTTGCTCTCAATATGATCTGGTCGGATTATGGGCCGGTCATTTCGGCCGCGGGGATCAACACGCCGGATTTTTACGGCAAGATGGCGCGGGCGTTTATCGACGACAAGGACGCCAAGCCGCACAAGGTCGCGCGTTATATGCACGCCATTGCCAAGTGATGGCAAGGATTCAACAGCCGCACGGTTTTGTGCGGCTGCTTTTTTATGCCGGTTTGCCGCCTAGCGGCAGCGACAGGGTTTCCCACGAGTGCATTGGCAAAACTGCACAAAAGATTCGAGGGGAGGGGTACCCTCCCCCATATTTGCATTAAATAACGGTCTGAATCAGCACC
>ENA-UESH01000583-UESH01000583.1-human-gut-metagenome-genome-assembly--contig:-NODE-583-length-32950-cov-9.750342_pt1 | contig 32950 bp, 32 predicted proteins | sample MGYA00243001_ERZ508002 | MGnify/ENA primary metagenome ERZ508002 (study PRJEB26167, sample SAMN06115447) | human gut metagenome | host: Homo sapiens | place: China:Anhui | collected 2015-08-07 | study... | reverse complement strand
TGGTGAAGGTTTAAAGGGTTTCCAACGGTGCGGGGCACCAGAACATAGAAGCAGCAAGCGGAATTATGCGTTTAGTATGGAGGTACAGCATGAATCAGAAATTACTGTCCGTTGCGAAGGGTGAGACTCCGGCCGATCTGGTGATCCGGAACGGCAAGGTGGTCAATGTCTATTCCGGTGAGATCTATGACGGCGGCGTGTCCATCTGCGGCGACACCATCGCTGCCGTGGGCGATGTGGAATACTGTATCGGCGAGGGCACCCGGGTGGTGGACGCGGAGGGAAAGTATCTGACCCCCGGCTTCCTGGACGGACATATCCATCCGGAAAGCTCCTCGCTGGCCATCCGGCCCTTTGCCGAGGCGGTGCTGGCACACGGCACCACCGGCATTATGACGGACCTGCACGAGGTGGGCGTGGTGTCCGGGCTGGAGGGCATCGAGGCCATCCTGAAGGAGGCCGAGGCCACAGACCTGAAAATTTATTTCGTGGTGCCGTCCCACGTGCCGTTTTCCCCCAATCTGGAGACCAGCGGCGGGCGCTTTAATCCGGAGATCATCCGCAAGGCCCTGAAGCGTCCGGACGCGGTGGGCCTGTCCGAGTGTGTCGGCCCCTATATCACAGCCGGGTTCCCCGATCTGCTGGAGTCCTTTGACACAACGCTGTCTATGCCCGGCAAGACTCTGCAGGGCCATCTGCCGGATATGTACGGCCCGGCCATGAGCGCCTGCATTGCCGCCGGTGTGTCCACCGACCATGAGTCCTTCTGCGAAAAGGATGTGTTTGAGCGGCTGCGCAACGGCTGCCACCTGATGATGCGCGAGGGCAGCGCCGCCCGGAATATGCCGGTGCTGCTGAAGACCGTGATGGAAAATCATCTGGACACCGCCATGGTCAGCATCGTCACCGACGACCTGCACACGGTGGACCTGCAGGAGCGGGGCCATCTGGACGACTCGCTGCGCACGGCCCTGGGCATGGGTCTGGACTTTGTCAAGGCCATTCAGATGGTCACCGTCAACTGCGCGCGGGCTTTCAATCTGGACCGGGAAATCGGCGGACTGGCACCCGGACGCCGGGCAGACGTCAACATCACCACCGGCCCGGAGGATTTCCGCGTGCTGACCACCTTCGCCGGCGGCCGCCAGATCACAGACAATGGCAAGCTGCTGGTGCACTATGAGACGGCAGAGCATGAGCCCTGTGTGCTGAACACTATGCATCTGAAAAACCCCATCACGGCGGACAGCTTCAAGATTCATGCCCCTGCAGGCGCCAAGAAGGTGAAGGCCCTGGTGATGGATACGCTGCCCTACATGCCCTTCACCAATCGCCGGGACGTGGAGCTGCCGGTTGTGGACGGCGTGGTGCAGTGCGATGTGGAGCAGGATGTGCTGTATATTGCCCAGGTAGAGCGTCACGGCAAGAACGGCAATGTGGGCAAGGCCTTTATGGGCGGCTTCCATATCCGGGGCGGCGCAATGGCTTCCTCCGTGGGCCACGACAACCACAACATCATTGTCATGGGCGACAGCTTTGAGGACATGGCGCTGGCGGTGAACCGTTGCGTGGAACTGGGCGGCGGACAGGTGATCGTCCGGGACGGCAAGGTGGCCGCCGAGGTGGCGTATCCCATCTGCGGTCTGCTGAGCGACCTGCCGCTGGGGGAACTGGCGGAGAAGAAAAAGGAGCTGAACCGGGTGGCTCACGAAATGGGCACAGAAATTGCCATTCCCTTCATGTTTCTCAGCTTTATCTGTCTGGCAGCTATCCCTGCTTACGCCATTACCGACTGCGGATTCATTGATGTGGTGCAGCAGAAGGTCATCGACCCCATTCTGGAGGTCGTGGAATAAAACCGAATCCCCCAAAACCCAACTTGCAAAAGAGCACAGAGAGGAGCAACATGAAAAACGATTTTTTTAAGCTGAAGGATCACGGTACCACCGTCCGGCGGGAAGTGCTGGCGGGTATCACCACCTTTATGACCATGGCCTATGTGCTGGCAGTGCAGCCCTCCGCCATCTGCGGCTTCGGCCCCGATCCCTACATCACGGATATAAACGGCGTTGTGATCAGCAAGTCAGCGCTGCTGGTGATGTGCGCACTGGTCAGCGGCATCATCACCCTGTTTATGGGCCTGTATGCCAATCTGCCGCTGGCGCTGTCCACCGCCATGGGCAGCAACTTCATTCTCGGCGGGCTGGTCAACAGCGGCACGGTATCCTTCGGCTGGGCCATGGCGCTGCTGCTGTGCTCCGGTATCCTGTTTATCCTGGTAACGGTGCTGGGCGTGCGGAAAATGGTGGTGGACCTGCTGCCGAAGAACCTGAAGATCGCCATACCGACCGCCGTGGGCTTCTTCATTGCCTATCTGGGCTTTAAAAACACCGGCCTTGCCACTTTCAGCGACAGTGGTCTGGCTTTGGGCGATTTTACCCAGCCTGCGGTGCTGCTGGCCTTGATTACCCTGGCAGTGATGGGCGTGCTGACGGCCTACAAGGTGCGCGGCGCTATTCTGATCGGCATCATTGTCGGCACCATCATCAGCATTCCTATGGGCGTGTCTACGCTGCCTGCTGCGCTGGTGTCCCTGCCGGATATGAGCGAAATCGGCAACCTGGTGCTGTGCTACGACTTCAAGTCCGTGCTGGCAGACATCCCCGGCGCGCTGGTATGGATCTTCATCCTGTTCACCAGCGACTTCTTTGCTACCTTCGGCGCGCTGATCGCCGTGGGCGCCCAGACCAATATGCTGGACGAGGACGGCAACTTCCCCCAGATCGAAAAGCCCTTCCTGGTGGATGCCGTTGGTACGGTGGTGGGCTCCGGTACCGGATGCACCACCATCTCCACCTTCATTGAATCCACCATCGGCGTGGAAGCAGGCGGCCGCACGGGTTTGACGGCGATCGTCAGCGGCGGGCTGTTCCTGGTGTGCATTTTCCTGTCCCCGCTGTTTCTGATGATCCCCACTGCCGTGACCGGCGTGGCGCTGATCTTCGTGGGCTTCTCCATGCTGTCGGGCTTTACGAAGCTGGACTTCTCCGACTTCAAGAGCTGCTTCGGTCCCTTTGTAATGATCCTGTTCGGCACCTTCACCGGCGACATTGCTGCGGCAATCTGCCTGGGCGTGCTGACGGACGTGCTGATCAAGGTGCTGACGGGCGATGCAAAGAAGGTCCACCCGGTGCTGTATGTGCTGTGCATCCCGCTGGTGCTGTACTTCATCGTGTAAATAATCGGATAACAAGTCAGCTTTCCGGCATACCTGGATACATAGTTCCGGATTATGCAGAATGGCGCAGCTTACGCTGCGCCATTCTGATTTTTTGCCGCGCTTGAGTCGGCCGATCAAAGCGGTTCTTTTTCGTCCGGCTGCCGCCGGTACACGCAGCAGCCCTCCGCCATGCCGCAGAAGCGGAAGCCGGACTTTTCCGCGATGTGCCGGGTCACCGTCTGCTCCGGGACGCACTCAATGACCACGCCCCGGCCCTGACGCCGGGCGCGGTCTGTCAGCAGCCGGGTCAGCTCCCCGGCGTATCCCCGGCCCCAGCGGCTGGGGTCCAGGACCCAGCCCAGCTCCATGGATACATCGTCATAGGGGTGCCAGATCGCATACCCCGCAAAGCCGCCGTCGTCGTCCACCGCCAGGATCAGCGGCTCCGGCGTCAGCCCCGCCCGGTCCAGAAAGGCCCGGGTCTGCTCCCGGGAAAAGGGCGGCTCCAGATACCGCATGACCTCCGGGTCCGACAGAAGCCGGTGCAGAGGCTCCAGGTCCGCCTCCGTCATTCGGCGGACCCGCAGCCCGGCAGACTTACGCTCCATACCCGCCTCCCTTACCGCAGCCAATCCGGCAAGGAGTGGCTCTGGACGCTGCTGACCATGCCCATGGCGGCAAACAGGGTCACGACGGACGAGCCGCCATAGCTGAAAAACGGCAGCGTCAGACCGATCACCGGCAGCACAAACAGGCACATACCCACGTTGCTGATGGACTGGAAGATCAGCACCGCCGCCACCCCTACGCAGACGTAGGACTCCGTGGTGTTCCGGGCCTTCCGCGCCACCATCAGGCACCGCACGATGATGGCCGCCAGCAGCAGCAGCACCGCCAGGCACCCCAGCATCCCCAGCTCCTCGCCGATGGCGGAGAAGATGAAGTCCGTGTACCGGAACGGCAGGCTGCCGGAGTATTCGCCCTGGGTCTGTATCCCGTGGAACAGCCCCTGGCCGGTGAGCTTGCCGCCGCCCAGGGCCAGCAGGCTCCGGGTCTGCTGCCATCCGGCCCCCAGGGGGTCCAGGTCGTGGTCAAACACCACCATGAACCGCTCCTTCATATAGTCCGGGATCTTGTCCAGCTCCCATAGCAGGTAAAACGCCGCGCCGCCGCCCAGCAGGGCGATGATGAACCACCGGGCCGCCACTCCGGCCACAAAGGCCATGGCCGCGAAGATGAAGATATACACCAGGGCGCTGCCCATATCCGAGGAGATGACGTAGTAAAGCCCCACCATCAGCAGCACATGCCCCGCCAGGAACGCAATGGAACGCAAGGATTTCAGCCCCCAGTTCTCCTTGACCCACACCAGCTGCCGGCTGAGCACCAGGATGAACGTCAGCTTCACGATCTCCGCCGGCTGGATATTGGCCGGAAAGCCCTGGATCCCCAGCCAGGCCCGGTTGCCGTTGTTTTCGATGCCCAGCGGCGTTTTCAGCAGCAGGAACATGACGATGCCGAAGCCCAGCAGCCATTTCCAGCGCTTGGCGGCCTCGGTCAGGTCGATCTGGGACATAAGAAAATAGATGCCCACTCCCAGCACAATGGCGCAGGCCTGGACGATGACCATCTTCCAGGAGTTCAGGAAGTTCGTGGCGCTGGCGATCATCACCAACCCGAACAGGGCCGCGCCGCAGCAGAGACACAGCAAAAGCCAGTCGGCCTGCCGCAAAATATCGAAAATGCTATCCTTGATTCGTTTCAGCATGAAAGGCTCCTCTTGTAAAACCGGTTGCATGGAACATGATATCAATTTAGTATAGCATACGAAACTTTTTCTGTAAACCGAATTTTCTCTTTTCAAGCGGGAATTCCTGTGATATAATCAGTTGATTTTACGGAGAGGAGGCCACCTATGGAGTATATCACCCACAGTCCTGCGGAAACGGAGGAGCTGGGCTGCCGTTTGGGACGGACCCTGGGCCCCGGTGCGGTGGTGGCCTACTTCGGCGGCCTGGGGATGGGCAAAACCGCCTTCACCCGGGGCCTGGCCCGGGGCCTTGGCTGCCGGGGCCGGGTCACCAGCCCCACCTTCACCATCGTCAACGAATACGACGGCCCCACGCCCCTGTTCCACTTCGACATGTACCGCCTGGCGGACGCTGACGCCCTGTTTGACATCGGCTGGGAGGACTATCTGGACCGGGGCGGCGTGTGCGCCGTGGAGTGGAGCGAAAACGTCCGGGAGGCCCTGCCGCCGGACGCCGTTACCGTCACCATCGCCCGCTGTCCGGAAAACGACAGCTGGCGCAGCATTACCATTGAGAGAGGGGAGCCGCTTTGAAAATACTTGCCATCGAGACCTCGGCCAAAAGTGTCTCCGCCGCCGTGGTGGAAAACGGCGTTCCCCTGGCCAGCGCCTATCAGAATATGGGCCTGACCCACAGCCGCACCCTGATGCCCCTGGTGGACGGTATGCTGTCTGCCGCCGGGCTGCGGGTCCAGGATATGGACCTGCTGGCCGCTGCCAACGGGCCGGGCAGCTTCACCGGCCTGCGCATCGGCGTGTCCGCCCTGAAGGGCCTGGCCTGGGCCCTGGAAAAGCCCTGCTGCGGCGTGTCCACCCTGGCCGCCATGGCCCGGAACCTGGCCCATATGGAGGGCCTCATCATCTGCGCCATGGACGCCCGCCGTAGCCAGGTATACAACGCCCTGTTCCTGGCCCATGACGGCGTCCTGACCCGGCAGTGTCCGGACCGGCCCATCGGCCTGGCGGAGCTGGCGGATGAGATAAAAAACCGCCCGGAGCCGAAATTTGTTGTTGGCGACGGGGCCAAGCTGTGTTACAATTATTCGTTGGAGCAGGATATTCCCTGCCGGATGGCCCCGCCTCAGCTGGTGATGCAGAACGCCGTGGGGGTTGCCCTGGCGGCGGAGGAAATGGCTGCCGCCGGACAGGTCACCACGGCCCGGGACCTGGTTCCCGTATACCTGCGGCTGAGCCAGGCGGAGCGGGAGCGGCTGGCCCGGGGCCTGAAGATCACCTTGGATTAACAAATTTTATACATAAAGGAGAAGCACCATGTTTAGCGAAAAAGTCCACGTCATGAACCATCCCCTGGTGGCCCACAAGCTCACCATCCTCCGGGACAAGAACACCAGCGTCAAGGATTTCCGGGAGCTGGTGTCCGAGATCGGCATGCTCATCACCTATGAGGCCACCCGTGACCTGCCGCTGACCACCAAGGTGGTGGAAACTCCCCTGTGCAAGGCGGAGCTGCCCACTCTGGCCGGTAAGAAGTTTGCCGTGGTGCCCATTCTCCGGGCCGGTCTGGGTCTGGTGGACGGCGTGCTGCGCATGGTGCCCTCCGCCCGTGTGGGACATATCGGCATGTTCCGGGACGAGGAGACCCTGGAGCCCCACGTCTATTTCTGCAAGATGCCCAAGGACGTGGCTGACCGCGACATCATCATCGTGGACCCCATGCTGGCCACCGGCGGCTCCGCCGATGCCGCCATCACCGAGATGAAGAAGCGCGGATGCCACAACATCAAGCTCATGGTGCTGGTGGCTGCCCCTGAAGGCATTGAGCACCTACAGAAGGTTCATCCCGATGTGGACATCTATGTGGGTGCGGTGGACGATCACCTGAACGAGCACGGCTACATCGTTCCCGGCCTGGGCGATGCCGGCGACCGCATCTTCGGCACCAAGTAACATGACGCGTTTTCCCCTGTCCCGGTACAGACCGGGACAGGGGATTTTTGCTTTTTCCTGCCCTTTTTGATATTCGCAAAAATAATGATTGACATTTGTCTTCATTTTTTATATATTGTATCTGCCAAATTTCAACGAGAGATATCAGGCCTATCCGCAAGGCCTCCCTTTGAACAGAGAAAAGAGGTAAGTCAAAAATATTTTACGAACGGGGGAGGATAAATGTCCAAAGAGTTGATTCGCCTGCGGGACCTCTGCATGGCGTTTGACGACGAGCTGGTTCTCGATCACATCAATCTGTATATCAACGATTCCGAATTCCTCACACTTCTGGGCCCCAGCGGCTGTGGCAAGACCACAACGCTGAGGATTATTGGCGGTTTCACGACACCCACGTCGGGAGACGTCACCTTTGACGGTGTGAGGATTAATGATGTCCCGCCGCATAAGCGGCAGATCAACACGGTGTTCCAGAAGTATGCGCTGTTCCCTCATCTGGACGTGTTTGAGAACATCGCCTTTGGCTTGCGGATCGCCAAGGTGCCTGCCGAGGAAATCGAGGAGCGCGTGACGGAAATGCTGGGCGTGGTGAGTCTGAAGGGCTTTGAGCACCGGAAAATCACCCAGCTGTCCGGCGGCCAGCAGCAGCGGGTGGCCATCGCCCGGGCGCTGGTGAACCGGCCCAAGGTCCTGCTGCTGGACGAGCCCCTGGGCGCGCTGGACCTGCGCCTGCGGAAGGATATGCAGAACGAGCTGAAGCGTATCCAGCAGCAGATGGGCATTACCTTCATCTATGTGACCCACGACCAGGAGGAGGCCCTGACCATGTCCGACACCGTGGTGGTGATGGACAAGGGCCGCATCCAGCAGATCGGCACCCCCGAGGACATCTATAACGAGCCGAAAAACGCCTTTGTGGCGGACTTTATCGGCGAGAGCAACATTCTCAACGGCACCATGGTCCGCGACAACGTGGTGAAAATGTACGGCAAGGAGTTCCCCTGCGTGGACGGCGGGTTCGCCCCCAACGAGCCGGTGGACGTGGTCATCCGCCCCGAGGACATCGACATTGTCCCCGTGGAGCAGGGGCAGCTGGTGGGCACCGTCACCAACGTCACCTTCAAGGGGATGCAGTACGACATCATCGTGGACTTCCGGGGCTTCAAGTGGCTGATCCAGACCACGGACCACTCCCCGGTGGGGGCCCGCATCGGCGTGAAGATCGACCCGGACGGGTTCCATATCATGAAAAAGAGCGAATATTCCGGTCAGTTCGGCGACTACAGCTCCTATTCCGAGGAGTATGAGGAGCTGGCGGACGCCTCCTGGGAGACGGATGAGGAGGAGAGCGGGGATGAAGAATAAGCTCTCCCGGTTCGCCGTGCCCTATGAGGTGTGGATGGCCATTTTCGTGGTGGCCCCCATCCTCATCATGGTGATCTATGCCTTCTCCTCCGCCGAGGGCGGCTTCACCCTGGACAACTTTGTCCAGATGGGCGGCTATACCCAGGTGTTTCTGCGGTCATTCAAGCTGGCCATCATCGCCACGCTGATCTGTCTGGTCATCGGCTATCCCGTGTCCTATCTCATGAGCCGGGAGGGTCCGGCATTCCAGCGGACGGCCATGGTGCTGATCATGCTGCCCATGTGGATGAACTTCCTGCTGCGGACGTATTCCTGGATGACTATCCTGGAAAACCACGGCCTGCTGAACCAGCTGTTTGAAAAAATCGGGCTTATCAGCCTGTATAACCACATTTTCGGCACGGAGCTGGAGTATTTCTCCATGATGAATACCCAGGGGGCCGTGGTGCTGGGCATGGTGTATAACTATCTGCCCTTTATGATCCTGCCCATCTACTCCGTGATCATCAAGCTGGACGGCTCCCTGCTGGAGGCCGCCCGGGACCTGGGGGCCAGCTCCATGACGGTGTTCCGCCGGGTGATCCTGCCCCTGAGCCTGCCGGGGGTCATCTCCGGCATCACCATGGTGTTTGTGCCGTCGGTGTCCACCTTCGCCATCAGCCGGATGCTGGGCGGCGGCACGGAGCTTCTGCTGGGCGACCTCATCGAGCGGCAGTTCCTGGGCGGGGCCTATAACCCACAGCTGGGCGCGGCCATCTCCCTGGTGATGATGATCATCGTGCTGGTGTGCATGCTGGTGATGAATCGCTTCGGTGAGGGTGAGGAACAGGCGGTGATGCTATGACCGGCCGCAAGCAGAACAGCGTCGGCGATCGGGTGCTGATGGCGCTGGTGTTCCTGTTTCTCTATGCACCCATTATCATTCTCATCGTTTTCTCCTTCAACGCGGGCACCAGCTCCAGCGTCTGGAAGGGCTTTTCCCTGAAATGGTACGAGTCCCTGCTGTCTAACCGCCTGATCATGAACAGCGTGTACACTACCCTGATGGTGTCGCTGCTGTCCACCATTGCGGCGGCCATTGCGGGCACCTTTGCCGCCATTGGCCTGTACGCCATGAGCCGGCGGCGCCGGGCCATCGTCAATTCCGTCAACAACATCCCCATGATGAACGCGGATATCGTCACCGGCGTCAGCCTGTGCCTGCTGTTCGTGGTGTTCTTCAACGGCTGGGGCGCCTTTGCCGGGTGGGTGAACTCCTGGCAGTCGGCGGTGGTGCTGCCGGAGCGGCTGACCATGGGCTTCGGCACCCTGCTTATCGCCCATATCTGCTTCAACATTCCGTATGTCATCCTGTCTGTTGGTCCCAAGCTGCGGCAGATGGACCGGAACCTCATCGACGCGGCCCAGGACCTGGGCTGCACCTGGATGCAGGCCTTCTGGCGGGTGGTAATCCCGGAGATCAAGCCCGGCATCGTGTCCGGCGCGCTGACGGCCTTCACCATGTCCGTGGATGACTTCATCATCAGCTACTTTACCGCCGGAACCAGCGCCTCCACCCTGGCCATGACCATCTACGGCATGACCAAAAAGCGCGTCAGTCCGGAGATCAACGCCATTTCCACCCTGCTGTTTGTGACGGTGCTGGTGCTGCTGGCCATCATCAACCTGCGGGACAGCCACGCCGCCCGGCGGGAGCATCACGCGGCGGCGTCCGCCGCCTCCGGCGGCCCGGTGAAGCCCCACCGGCGGCCCAACAAGCTGCTGCGCCGGGTGGCGGCCGGAGCCATGGCCTGCGCCTTAGTGGCGGTGCTGGTGGTTACCGGACACTCCGTTCAGTCGGAGCGGGTGGTGAACGTGTGCTCCTGGGGCGAGTATATCGACGAGGACCTGATCACCCGGTTCGAGGAGGAGACCGGCATCCGGGTGAACTATCAGACGGCGGAGAGCAACGAGGCCCTGTATTCCCTGATCAAGATGGGCGGCGCGGATTTCGACGTTATCGTCCCCTCGGACTATATGATTGCCCGCCTGATTCAGGAGGATATGCTGGCGGAGCTGGACTACAGCCACATTCCCAATTCCCAACTCATTGACGACACCTACAAGAACCTCAGCTACGACCCGGAGAACAAGTACACCGTGCCCTACACCTGGGGCACCCTGGGCATTATCTACAACACTAGCATGGTGTCCGAGCCTATTACCAGCTGGGACGCCATGTTCGATCCCCAGTACGCGGGACAGGTGCTGATGATCAACAACTCCCGGGACGCTCTGGCCGCGGCTCTGCTGGACCTGGGCTACAGCATCAATACCACGGACCCCGGCCAGCTGGAGGAGGCCTTCAACCTGCTGAAAACCGCCAAGGACAGCGGCGTGTATCAGGCCTTCGTCATGGATGAGGTGTTCCAGAAGATGGAGGGCGGAAACGCCGCCATCGCCATGTACTACGCCGGCGACTACCTGACCATGCTGGAGAACAACGAGGATCTGGCCTTCGTGATTCCGGAGGAGGGCAGCAACTGGTTCGTGGACGCCATGTGCGTCCTGAAGGACACCCAGCACATGGCCGAGGCAGAGGAGTGGATCAACTTCATCGCCTCCACGGACTCCAACCTGGCCAACATGGACTATATCTGGTACGCGTCCCCCAACCGGGAAGCCCTGGAGCAGTACCCGGCCTACTATGCGGAGGTCAACGAGGAGGAGCTGGACCCCGAGATCTACGAAATTATGGCGCCCCCGGCGGAGACCCTGGACCGCTGCGAGATCTATGAAAACCTGCCCAAGGACACCCTGCGGCTGTATGACCGGCTGTGGACCCGGCTGGGCGTATAAAGGAGGAACGGATATGATCGAAATCGGCAAATCCTATACCATTGAGCAGGTGGTCACCCCGGAGATGACCGCCCGGGCCATCGGCTCCGGCGGCCTGGAGGTGTTCGGCACCCCGTTTATGATGGCCATGATGGAGCACGCCGCCATGGACTGCGTGCAGCCGGACCTGCCGGAGGGCAAGGGTACCGTGGGCGTGGACATTCACTCCAGCCACCTGGCCCCCACCCCCGTGGGCATGACCGTCCGGGCCACGGCCACCGTCACCGGCGTGTCCGAAAACGGCAAGCTCATCACCTTCCGGGTGGAAGCCAGCGACGACTGGGGCCCCATCGGCGAGGGGACCCACACCCGGGCCATCATCGCCAGCGAACGCTTCCTGCAGAAGTGCAACAGCAAGCTGACGGAGCGGAAATAACCCCCGCAGCTTCCAAAGAGGGAGGAGATCGGCGCTCTCCTCCCTCTTTTTGCAATGCCCGCAAAAAAAGTTGTCCCGCCCCTTCAAAATCTCTTGCAATCAGAGGACGGGAACCGTATAATATAAGTTCAGTGTGAAAACACGGGATTACGACCGAATAAGGAGTGTGAGACAATGACCGAGGAAGTGAAGGCCCCTCTGACGGAGGAGAGTGCCGAAAGCAAAAACTTTATTCTGAACTTTATCGACGAGGACATCGCAGAGGGTGGCCGGTTCCAGGGACTGACCGTTCACACCCGTTTCCCGCCGGAGCCCAACGGCTATCTGCACATCGGCCACTGCAAGGCCCTGTGCATCGACTTCGGCACCGCCGAGCGATACCATGGCCTGTGCAACCTCCGCATGGACGACACCAACCCCGCCAAGGAGGACACCGAGTATGTGGACGCCATCCAGCAGGACATCCACTGGCTGGGCTTTGACTGGGGCGACCGGTTCTTCTACGGGTCCGACTATTTTGAAAAGGACTATGAATACGCCGTGGAGCTCATCAAAAAGGGGCTGGCCTATGTCTGCGAGCTGACGCCGGAGGAGTTCAAGGCCAACCGCGGCGACATCGGCATCCCCGCCACGTCCCCCTACCGGGACCGGCCCATTGAGGAGAACCTGCGGCTGTTTGAAATGATGAAAAATGGCCAGGTGGAGGAGGGGAAAATGACCCTGCGGGCCAAGATCGACCTGGCCAGCGGCAACCTGAACCTCCGGGACCCCATCATCTACCGCATCCGCTTCATCAATCACCACCGCCAGGGTACCAAGTGGTGCATCTATCCCATGTACGACTTTGCCCACCCCATCCAGGACGCCCTGGAGGGCATCACCCACAGCCTGTGCTCCCTGGAGTTTGAGTCCCACCGGCCCCTGTACGACTGGGTGGTCAGCAACGTGTCCATCCCCTATCACAAGCCCCGGCAGATCGAATTTGCCCGGCTGGGCATCGACCACACCGTCATGAGCAAGCGGAAGCTCCGCAGGCTGGTGGAGGAGCACTATGTCTCCGGCTGGGACGATCCCCGGATGCCCACCCTGTGCGGCCTGCGCCGCCGGGGCTATACCGCCGCCTCTATCCGCAGCTTCTGCGAGCGCATCGGCGTGGCCAAATCCCCCAACACCGTGGAGTACGGCTTCCTGGAGCACTGCCTGCGGGAGGATCTGAACGTGTCCGCCCAGCGGACCATGGCGGTGCTGCATCCGGTGAAGCTCACCGTTACCAACTATCCCCAGGGGCAGAGCGAAACCTTCACCGTGGAGAACAACCCCACCGACCCCAGCCAGGGCACCCACGAGATCACCTTCAGCCGCCACCTGTGGATCGAGCACGAGGACTTCCTGGAGACCCCCATTCCCAAGTATAAGCGCCTGTATCCCGACGGCCCCGAGTGCCGCCTGAAGGGCGCGTACCTGGTGAAGTGCACCGGCTGCGTCAAGGATGAAAACGGCCAGATCGTGGAGGTCCTGTGCACCTACGACCCCGACAGCCGGGGCGGCGATCCCGCCGACGGCCGCAAGGTCAAGGGCGCCACGCTGCACTGGGTGGACGCCGAAAACTGCGTGGACGCAGAGGTGCGGCTGTACGACAACCTGTTCTCCGATCCCCAGCCCGACGGCCCGGACAAGGACTTCCTGAACTGCCTGAACCCCGACTCCCTGATGGTGCTGGAGGGGTGCAAGGTGGAGCGGGCCATGGTGGACGTGGCCAAGCGCTTTGACCAGGCGGAAAACCGCACCGGCGTCAACGCCCCCACCTTCCAGTTTATGCGGACGGGCTATTTCTGCATGGACAACCGGGACTGCACGGCAGATCACCTGGTATTCAACCGCAGCGTGTCCCTGAAGGACAGCTTCAAAAAGTAACCTGTAAAGTAAAAGTTGCGCCGCCCTTTGGACGGCGCAACTTTGTTTTGCTGGACAAGGGGCAGGGCAGCCTGTATAATAGGGAAAAAACGGGAGGACCACGCCATGCCTCTGTACGATGCCGTTCGCACGCCCCGGCCCCGGAAACGGGACCCCAGGCTGCTTGCCTGCATAGCCATCGCACTGACCCTGGTGTTGCTGGCATTTTTTCCCATTCTATGGGCCGCCCATTTACAGCGGCAGTACCGCCATTTTATAAGCGGGCTGGGAGAAAGCGTCCAATACGCCAAGGAGCAAGGCGGCCTGTACGTCCGGCAGGACGGGCGGCAATTCCGGGCCCGGGGGCCCGCCTCCCGGCTGTATCTGGAGCTGAACACCGCCGGCATGGGCAAGCGCCAGAGCAGCGCCCCCGATTCTGCGCCGGACGCGGAGCTGGAGTTCGGAGACGGGTGCATCCTGCGCTTCTGGGGCCTGGACGTGTGGGACGGGTACAACCGCCAATGGGTCCCCGGCGTGTTCGTCTGGTACCGGGGAGCCAACGGAAAAATCTATATGTATGACACCGACCGGATGCAATGGCAAACGCTGGTGCGGTGCTTGCCCGAAGAATAGGAGGAACGATATGGGTCTTTATGATGCGGTGCGGAGGGACCGGCCCCGGCGGCGGTGGCACCCCATGTGGGTGGCGGCGCTGGCCTTTGCGGCGGCGCTGGTGACAGTGCTGGGCCTGGTCATCAGCAAGCCCCAGCGGGATCATGACCGGTTCATCCGCTGCATGAGCGACATCTCCAGCAGCACCACCTACGCCTTCAGCGGAAAATTCACCTCCCTCCGGGCCCGGGTGGACGGCCAGGACCTGCGCATCACTCAGGAAAACGGCTATGCCCTGTACGGGAAGCTCTTCAACATGAACGCCACCTTCAGCCGGGACGTCCCCAAGGAGGACAGCCTCCGCCTGGACTACGGCGACGGCGCGGTGCTGGAGCTGTGGCCCTATCACCTGCCGGACGGCTCCGACCGCAGCGAGGGCATATTCGTCCGGTTCGCAAATCCGGAGGGAAAAACCTACACCTACTACACCGACCGGGACACCTTCGCCCGGGTCACCCAATGCCTGTCGCCGGAAAATAACCCGGCATGGGCGGAATAACCGATTTTCGCAGGACGGCTTCCCGTCCTGCGATTTTTCTTGAAAAAAACCGGGATTTATGATATCATAAGCTGATTATATATGCACACAAGCGGGACGGGAGCCGCAGGCTGCGGAAGCGGCCCCTCCCGCAGGTCCCATGGAGGAGGAACACCGTTGAAATCCAGAGTTTTTGAGATCATTGCCGCCGAGCAGGCCCGGCAGAACAGCACCGTGGAGCTGATCGCCAGCGAAAACTTCGTAAGCGAAAACGTCATGAAGGCCGTAGGCTCCTGCCTGACCAACAAATATTCCGAGGGCTATCCCGCCCAGCGTCCCTCCGGCAACCGGGGCCGGTTCTACGGCGGCTGCCAGTATGTGGATGAGCTGGAGGAATACTGCTGCCGCCAGTGGCAAGCCGTCTTTCAGACGGACTATCACGTCAATGTCCAGCCCCACAGCGGCTCCTCCGCCAACCTGGCCGCCTATATGAGCGTGCTGAAGCCCGGCGACACCATTCTGGCCATGAGCCTCAACAACGGCGGTCACCTGACCCACGGCTCCCCGGTGAATTTCAGCGGCAAGCTGTTTCACATGGAGTTCTACGGGGTAGACGAAAACGGCTTCATCGACTATGAGGACGTCCGCCGGAAGGCCCGGGAGTGCCGCCCCCAGCTGATCCTGGCCGGGGCCTCGGCCTACAGCCGCACCATCGACTTCCCGGCCTTTGCCGACGCCGCCCGGGAGGTGGGGGCGTATTTCATGGTGGACATGGCCCACATCGCAGGGCTTGTGGCCGCCGGGGACCATCCCTCCCCCTTCGGCCTGGCGGACATCATCACAACCACTACCCACAAGACCCTGCGGGGCACCCGGGGCGGCCTGATTTTTTGTAAACCCGAGCTTGCCAAGCGGGTGGACAGCGCCGTGTTCCCCGGCGGACAGGGCGGTGCGCTGCAGCACGTCATCGCCGGAAAGGCCGTCACGGCGGAGGAAGCCTCCACGGAGGAGTTCCGGGAATACATCCACGCCGTTGTCCGCAACTGCAAAGCCATGTGCGATGAATTTATCTCCATGGGCTACAAGGTGGTCACCGGCGGCACGGACAATCACCTGTTCCTGCTGGACCTGACGGACACCGGACTCACTGGCAAAGCGGTGCAGGATAAACTGGACCGCCACGGCATCACCCTGAACAAGAACTGCGTCCCCAACGAGACCCGCTCCCCCCAGCAGACCTCCGGCGTCCGCATCGGGACGGCAGCCATGACCACCAAGGGCTACACGGAGCAGGATTTCATCGCCGTGGCCCACCAAATTGACCGCATCATCCGGGATATGCAGGATATGCGGAAGGAGTGACAGAAACGTGTACTTAAAAGCACTGGAAATTCAGGGCTTCAAATCCTTTCCCGACAAAACGGTGCTGAATTTCGGCGCAGACATCACCGCCATCGTGGGCCCCAACGGCTCCGGCAAGTCCAACATCTCCGACGCCATCCTGTGGGTCATGGGCGAGCAGAACAGCCGCCAGCTCCGGGGCGCCAAAATGGAGGACGTGATCTTCGGCGGCACGGAAAAGCGCAATCAGATGGGCTTTGCCCAGGTGACGCTGGTCATCGACAACACCGGCCACATCTTCCCCCGGGACGAGAGTGAGGTGGCCGTCACCCGCCGCTATTACCGCAGCGGGGAGTCGGAATACTATATCAACCGCCAGTCCGTGCGGCTCAAGGATGTCAACGAGCTGTTCATGGACACCGGCATGGGCCGGGAGGGCTACTCCATCATTGGCCAGGGGAAGATCGACGAGATCCTGTCCGTGAAAAGCGGCGAGCGCCGGGAGGTGTTCGAGGAGGCGGCGGGCATCAGTAAGTTCCGCCACCGCAAGGAGGAGTCTGAGCGGAAGCTCCAGCGCACGGAGGAGAATCTGGTGCGCATCAACGACAAGATCGCCGAGCTGGAGCTGCAGGTAGAACCTCTGCGGCAGCAGGCGGAAACGGCGAAAAAATACCTGGTGCTGCGGGACGAGCTGCGGGTGCTGGAGATCTCCGTGTGGCTGGAAAACCTCCAGACCCTGCGGGCCGGTGCCCTGAAGCTGGAGGCCGATCTGCGGACCGCCCAGGAGGACCGCCAGCGTGCCCAGGCGGACCTGGACGCCGTGTATGCCGCCGGGGAGGAGAGCCTGGAGAAGATCCGGGACAACGACGTCCGGGCCGAGGCCTTGCGGGGCCAGGTGTCCCAGCTGGACGCCGCCGCCCAGGAGGAGACCTCCGCCATGGCCGTGCTGGAAAACAGCCTGAGCCATGACAAGCAGACCCTGGAGCGGCTGGACCGGGAGCTGGCGGACACCCAGCAGCGGGCCGGTAATCTCCGGACCCAGGCTGACGCCCTGACGGACCGCATAGACCAGATCGACGCGGAGGCCCAGGAGCTGGCCCGGCAGCTGGAGGAGCTGATGGACGCCCTGCGGCAGCTGGCCGAAAGCGCCGGAAGCGCCCAGCAGGAGGCCGAGGCCCTGCGGGCCAAGGAGACCCTGGCCGTGGCTGACGCCGCCCGGGGCCGGACAGAGCTGGCCGCTCTGGACGCCACCCGGACCCAGGCCCAGGCCCGGCAGGCCGCCATCGCCGCCGACAGCGCCGCCGCCCGGGAAAAGCTGGACCAATGCCGCCGGGAGGCCGAAGAAAACAACGCCTCCCTGACTGCCGCCCGGGAGGAGGAGCAGGCCGCCGCCAACGTCATCCAGGGCCACAGCCTGAAGATGGAGGGCCGGCGCCGCCGGGCCCAGGAGGCCGCCCAGCAGGCCGAACAGCTGCGCCGGCAGCTGGCCGCCATGGAGGACCGCATCCGTCTGCTGACGGAGATGGAGAAGGACTACGAGGGCTTCTCCCGGGCGGTGAAGGGCGTGATGCAGGCGGCGGACCGGGGCACCCTGTCCGGGATCCACGGCCCCGTGGCAAGCCTTATGACCACCGACCCCCAATACACCGTGGCCCTGGAGATCGCCCTGGGCGCGGCTTTGCAGAACATCGTGGTGGACCGGGACACCGACGCCAAGGAGGCCATCTCCTTCTTAAAGCGCCGGGACGCGGGACGCGCCACGTTCCTGCCTATGAGCGCCATCCGGGGCGATATGCTCCGGGAGCCGCGCCTGGACCAGGAATACGGCTTCGTGGGCATCGCCTCCCAGCTGGTGACGTATGACGCCCGGTACGACGGCATTTTTCAGAATCTGCTGGGCCGTACCGTGGTGGTGGAGGACCTGGACTGCGGCGTGAATATGGCCCGCCGGTATCAGAACCGCTTCCGCATCGTCACCCTGGACGGTCAGGTCATCAACCGGGGCGGCTCCATGACCGGCGGCAGCGTCAGCCGCAGCGCCGGGGTCCTGTCCCGGGCCAGCGAGCTGTCCGGGCTGCGGGAGCAGCTGACAGGGCTGAAAGCCTCCCTGGACCAGGCCGCCCACCGGGCGGAGGAAACCGGCCGAGACCTGCAAAAGGCCCAGTATGAGCTGGATGTAGCCCGGGAGCAGCAGCAGAACGCCGCCCAGCAGGTGCTGGCTCTGGAGACCCGCGGCCAGCACTATGACAGCCTGCGGGAGACTTTGAATGCCACCCTGGAGGCCCTGGACGCCGAAAACCTCCGGCTGACCCGGCAGACGGCAGACGGTGACGCCCGCCGCCGGGAGCTTCAGACGGAGATCGACGGTCAGGAGGACCTGGCCCGGCAGCTGCGCCAACAGGCCCAGGACTGCCTGGCCGGGCAAAGCGACCTGCAATCGAAAACCGGCGGCATCTCCGACCGGATCACCCGCTGCAAGGAGCAGCAGGCCGCCCTGGCCGCCGAGCGCCAGGGGGCGGAGAGCCGCCTGGCGGACCTGCGCCAGCTGATGACGGACCTGGACGGCGACTGCCGCAGCCGGGAGGACCTGGCCCGGCAGCTGCATGAATCCCAGGTCCGGGCACGGGAGCAGATGGCGGAGCATCAGACCCGCTGCGACTCCCTGCACCGGCAGGCGGAGAACCTGCGGAGGCAGCTGCAGACCCTCCAGCAGGAGAAGCTGGACCTGGAGCAGCAGCGCACGGCCCTGAACCGCCAGACCCAGACCTGCAACGACGCGGTGATCGCCGCCCAGCAGGAGCTGTCCCGGCTGGAGCAGAAGCGCAGCGCCGCCGCCATGGAGGAGAAAACCATTCTCGATAAGCTCTGGGAGCGGTATGAGCTGAGCCATTCTGAGGCCCAGGCCCAGCGGGTGGAGCTGGAGAGTGTCCCCAAGGCCACCCGCCGCATCGGCGAGCTGAACCGGTCCATCAAGGCCCTGGGCACCCCCAACATCGGGGCTATCGAGGAGTATGAGCGGGTCAACGGGCGCTACACCTATCTGTCCGACCAGCGGGCGGACGTGGAGCAGGCCAAGGGCGAGCTCACCGGCGTCATCGACCAGCTGACCCAGCAGATGACGGAAATTTTCGCCCAGCAGTTCAGGCTCCTCAACGACAGCTTCCAGGAGACGTTTCTGGAGCTGTTCGGCGGGGGCAAGGCCCGGCTGGAGCTGGAGGATGAAAAGGACATCCTCAACTGCGGCATTGAGATCAAGGTGCAGCCCCCGGGCAAGCAGCTGAAAACCATCACCCTGCTGTCCGGCGGCGAAAAGGCCTTTGTGGCCATCGCCCTGTACTTCGCCATTCTCAAGGTCCACCCCACCCCCTTCTGCGTGATGGACGAGATCGAGGCCGCCCTGGACGAGGCCAACGTGGTGCGCTACGCCCGCTATATGCGGCGCATCGCCGGAAAGACCCAGTTCATCGTCATCACCCACCGGCGGGGCACCATGGAGGAGGCCGACGTGCTCTACGGCGTCACCATGCAGGAGCGGGGCGTCAGCCGGATCCTCACCATCAACCTCAACGATATGGCCAAAGAGCTGAATATAAAGTAAGGAGACACGATTATGGGACTGTTCAAAAAATTCCGGGACGCGTGGTTTGCGCCCATGTCCTTCGACTCCCTGGACGACGATTTTTATGACCGGCTGGAGGAATCCCTGATCCTGGCGGACGTGGGCATGGACGTGGCCCTGGACGCCACCGAGAAGCTGCGCCGCCGGGCCTATGACGACCGTCTGCTGACGGCGGACCAGGTGAAGGGCGCTCTGCGGGAGATCCTGGCCGAGAAGCTGGAAGTGGGCGACAGCCGACTGGACCTGTCCACCCAGCCCAGCGTCATTCTGGTCATCGGCGTCAATGGCGTGGGCAAGACCACGTCCATCGGCAAGCTGGCCTATCAGCTGAAAAAGCAGGGCAAGAAGGTCCTGCTGTGCGCCGGTGACACCTTCCGGGCCGCCGCCGCCGACCAGCTGGAGATCTGGGCCAACCGGGCCGGAGTAGACATCGTCCGCCAGAACGAGGGCGCGGACCCCGGCGCCGTGCTGTTCGACGCCCTGGCCGCCGCCAAGGCCCGCCGCAGCGACGTGGTGCTGGTGGACACCGCCGGGCGGCTGCACAACAAGGCCAATCTCATGAAGGAACTGGCCAAGCTCCGGAAGATCATCGACCGGGAGCTGCCCGGGGCCGCCAAGGAGACCCTGCTGGTGCTGGACGCCACCACCGGACAGAACGGCCTCATCCAGGCCCGGCAGTTCAAGGAGACCGCCGGTCTGACGGGCATCGTGCTGACCAAGCTGGACGGCACCGCCAAGGGCGGCATCGTCATCGCCATCGCCCAGGAGCTGCAGGTGCCGGTGAAGTATGTGGGCCTGGGCGAGGGCATCAAGGACTTGGCCCCCTTCGACGCCAAGGAATTTGTGAGCGACCTGTTCTGATGGGAAGGACGAATATGATCCGTGACGACGGAAGAAAGTATGACGAAAGCCGCCCGGTGGAGATCACCACGGGCTTTATCAAGTTTGCCGAGGGCAGCGCCCTGATCCGCTGCGGCGACACGGTGGTGCTGTGCAACGCCTCGGTGGAGGACCGGGTGCCGCCCCATGTGCGCCCGGGCTGCGGCTGGGTGACGGCGGAGTATTCCATGCTGCCCCGGGCCAACCGGGAGCGATCCCGCCGGGACGTGGACAAGCTGAAGCTCTCCGGCCGCAGCGCCGAAATCCAGCGGCTTATCGGCCGGAGCCTGCGGGCGGCGGTGGATATGCGCCGCCTGGGCGAGCGCACCATCACCATCGACTGCGACGTGCTCCAGGGTGACGGCGGCACCCGCACCGCCTCCGTTACCGGGGGCTTCGTGGCTTTGGCCCTGGCGTGCCGGGGTCTTCTGGAGCAGGGGCTGGTGAAGGCCATGCCCATCCGCCACTATGTGGCCGGCATCTCTGCCGGTATCGTGGACAACGTGGCCATGCTGGACCTGCAATACTCCGAGGACAGCCGGGCCATGGTGGATCTGAACTGCGTCATGAACGAGCAGGGCGGCATCATCGAGCTGCAGGGCACCGGCGAGGGCCGCGCCTTCACCGCCCGGGAGCAGCAGGAGCTGGTGGCTCTGTGCGCCCAGGGAAACGCACGGCTCATCGATCTGGAGAAAAATATATTGGGGGAGATTCTATGAAATTCGTATTGGCGTCCCATAACCGCAAAAAGCTGGCGGAAATGCAGGAGATTTTAGGTGAGCTGGGGGTGGAGGTGGTCCTCCAGTCCGACGTGGGCCTGGACCTGGAGCCGGAGGAAAATGGAACCACCTTCGCCGAAAACGCCGCCATCAAGGCCATGGCCGTGATGCAGGCCAGCGGTCTGCCCGCCATTGCCGACGACTCCGGCCTGTGCGTGGACGCGCTGAATGGCGCACCGGGCATCTATTCCGCCCGATACGGCGGCGTGGACAGTGACCAGGCCCGGTATCGCCTGCTGCTGGAGAATCTCCGGGGTGCCGGGGCCCGCACCGCCCATTTCCACACCGCCATCGTCTGCTGCTTTCCCAATGGGGACCGGCTGGACGCCGCCGGGGACTGCTTCGGCACCATTGCCTACGCCCCCCAGGGGGACAACGGCTTCGGCTATGACCCGGTGTTTTTTGTGCCGGAGCTGCGCAAGACCTTTGCCCAGCTGACGCCGGAGGAGAAAAACGCCATCAGCCACCGCGGCAACGCCCTGCGGGCCTTCGCGGCGGAGCTGAAAACCTATCTGGAAAAGAACTGAGGAGCATCTATGGAACTGACAAGCAAGCAGAGAGCCCAGCTGCGGGGCATGGCCGCCAACCTGGACACCATCGTCCACGTGGGCAAGGACGGCATCGGCGACAACCTGGTCAAGCAGGTCAACGACGCCCTGGAGGCCCGGGAGCTCATCAAGGGCCGGGTGCTGGAAAACTCTATGTACACCGCCCGGGAAGCGGCGGAGGAGCTGAAGGTAGCCGCCCGCTGCGAGGTGGTGCAGGTCATCGGCAGCAAATTTGTCCTTTTCCGCTATCAGCACAACAAGGACAAGCGGAAGATCGAGCTGGAAAAAGACAGGAAGCGCGGCGTATGAAGATCGGCATCTACGGCGGCACATTCAACCCCATCCACCGGGGCCACCTGACGGCGGCCCGGGCGGCTATGGACACCCTGGGGCTGGACCGTCTGCTGCTGATCCCCGCCAGCGTTCCGCCCCACAAGGCCTTGCCCCAGGGCAGCGCCGAGTCCGCCGATCGGCTGGAGATGGCGGCCCTGGCCTGTGCCCAGCTGGGCCCCGTGGCCCAGGCTCTGGATATCGAGCTGCACCGCACCGGCCCCAGCTATACGGTGGATACCCTGCGCCAGCTGCGCATGGAGCATCCGGAGGATGAGCTGTGGCTTCTTATGGGGACGGATATGTTTTTGTCCCTGGAGCGCTGGTATCATGCGTCGGACATTCTGTCTCTGGCCCACATCGGGGCCTTTGACCGGGCCCACCCCCAGCCGGGGGAGGATCTGGCGGCCCAGAAGCGGCTGCTGGAGTCGAAATACGGGGCTGACGTGGCCATCATCGCCAACCGGCAGGTCATCGACCTGTCCTCCACCCAGGTGCGGGAGGCCCTTGCCGCAGGCCGGGGCCGGGATCTGGTGACGGACCCCGTATACGGCTATATCCAGCGCCGGGGGCTTTACGGCATTCACACGGACCTGCATCACCTGACCCCGGACCAGCTGCGGCCCATCGCCCTGAGCTATCTGAAGCCCAAGCGCATGCCCCATGTGCTGGGCACGGAGCAGGAGGCCGTGCGCCTGGCCCGGCAGTATGGGGCCGACGAGACCCAGGCCCGGATCGCCGCCCTGCTCCACGACTGCACCAAGAAGCTGGACATGGACCGGCAGCTGGCCCTGTGCCGGCAGTACGGCATTCCCCTGGACGACCTGGAGCAGCGCGCCCTGAAGCTGCTGCACGCCAAAACCGGCGCGGCCATCGCCCGGGACGTGTTCGGCGTGGATGACGCGGTCTACCGCGCCATCTACTGGCACACCACCGGCCACGCCAACATGACCAAGCTGGAAAAAATCATCTATCTGGCGGATTATATCGAGCCCAGCCGGGACTTCCCCGGGGTGGACGACCTGCGCCGGGCGGTCCATGCCGACCTGGACCGGGGCCTGCTGAAGGCGCTGGACGACAGCATCCGGGATATGCAGCAGTGGGGCAACCCCGTGCATCACAACACCCTGGACGCCCGAGACTATTTATTGAGAGGTAAACAGATATGAAAACTGCGAAGGAACTGGCCCTTATGGCGGCCCGGGCCCTGTCCGACAAGAAGGGCCGGGAGATCCAGGTGCTGGAGATCGGCGATCTGACCACCCTGGCGGACTATTTCGTCATCGCCACCGGCTCCTCCAATACCCAGATCAACGCCCTGGTGGACAACGTGGAAAAGGTCCTCCGGGAGGAGGCCCAGGAGGAGCCCCTGCACCGCGAGGGCTATCGGGCCGGCACCTGGGTGCTGCTGGATTACGGCTGCATCGCCATCCACGTCTTCAACGCCGAGGCCCGGGAGTTTTATGGCCTGGAGCGCCTGTGGCGCGACGGCAAGCCCCTGGACCTGACCGGCGTGGTGGATTGACAGCCATGAAGCTGGTTATCGATCAACTGCAAAAGCGCTTCGGGACCCAGGAGGTGCTGCGGGGCGCGTCCTTCACCTTTGAACAGGGGAAGATCTACGGTCTCATCGGCCGCAACGGCGCGGGCAAGACCACGTTCTTCAACTGCCTCAACGAGGACCTCACCGCCGACGGCGGATCCTTCCACCTGGAGGACGACACCGGTGCCGCCCGGCCCGTCACCGCCGATGACATGGGCTATGTGCTCTCCACCCCGGTGGTGCCGGAGTTTCTCACCGCCCGGGAATTTCTGCAATTCTTCCTGGAGATCAACCGGGGCAAAATTCCCTACCCCAAGGCCCCGGACGTGTATCTGGACTATATGTGCATCGACCCGGCCGACCGGGGAAAGCTGCTGAAGGATTTCTCCCACGGCATGAAAAACAAGATGCAGATGCTGGTGAACATCATGGCGGACCCCGCCGTGCTGCTGCTGGACGAGCCGCTGACCTCCTTTGACGTGGTGGTGGCCGACGAGATGAAGGCACTGCTGCGGCGGATCAAGACCCGGCATATCATCCTGCTGTCCACCCATATCATGGACCTGGCCCTGGACCTGTGCGACGACATCGTGATCCTGCACCACGGGGTCCTGCAGGAGGTGCGGCGGGAGGACCTGGTCGATGAGGCGTACAAGGACCGCATCATCGCCGCCCTGAAGGAGGAGCCGGATGTGGTCTGACACCCTGATCCTCCAGCTGCGGCTGCACATGGCCTACCGGGTCAACGGCATTCTGTACCGGCTGCGGTTTCTGCGCCTGCCCTATGAAAACAGCTTTGCCAAGACCCTGGGGCTGGTGCTGGCCGTCCTGCGGGAGATTTTCGGTATGCTGCTGGGAAAGCTCCTGTATATGGCGGTGTTTTTCGCCGCTCCCCTGCTGCTGATCCATCGGGAGCTGCCGCCGGAGCTGTACGGCCATCTGCTGGTGTTTCTGACGCTGATCGGCGGTATTTTCAACAACAATCTGCTGAATGGCGGTCAGGACGCCTATTACGCCGTGATCCTCCTGCGGATGGACGCCCGGCGTTACACCCTGTCGGCGTATGGGTACTATCTGCTGAAAACCGCCGTGGGCTTCCTGGCGGCGGCGCTGTTGGTGGGGCATCTGATCCTGGGCCAGGGGCTGGCCCTGTGTCTGCTGACCCCGGTGCTGGTGTGCGGCGTCAAGCTCCTCTCTGCGGGACTGGAGCTGCGGCACTTCCACCGGCGGGGTATCCTGCCCCGGGACGAAAAGAGGTTCTCCCTGCTGCAGGGTGCCTCCGTTCTTCTGCTGGCGGCGGCGTATCTGCCCCCTCTCCTGCTGACCCGGGCCCTGCCCTCCGTCGCCGTATACGCTGTCTGCGGGCTGGCGGCGGCTGGCGGCGCGTGGGGCGCCGCATATCTGCTACACTTTTCCGGCTATCGCCGGGTGTACCGGCACCTGTTCACGGCGGACGTATCCCTGCTCAGCGGCGACAGTCTCCAGGCGGCGGCCCGGGAGACCCAGGCCCAGTATCAGAGCAAGCTGACCCTGGACGCAGGCCCGGACAGCCGGAAAACCGGCTGCGCCCGGTTCAACGAACTGTTTGTGCGCCGCAATTACCGGCTTCTGATGCGTCCGGCCCGGCGCACCGCCGTTATTGCCGGGGCCGCGCTGGCCCCAGGCTGCACCGCCTGTCTGGCGCTGCCGGAGATAGCCGCCGCCATCAACGGCGCACTGGTTCCGGCGCTGCCGATGATGCTGCTTCTGATGTACTTCATCAACCGGGGCAACACCGTGACCCAGGTCCTGTTCTTCAACTGCGACAGCAGTATGCTGTCCTACCGGTTTTACCGGCAGCCCCGGGTCATCCTGGGCATTTTCACGGCCCGGCTGAAATCCCTGACGGCCATCAACCTGCTGCCCACCGCCGTCATCGCCCTGGGGCTTCCCCTGCTTCTGCTGTGCAGCGGCGGCACGGACACCCCCACGGATTATCTGGTGCTGCCCCTGGCCATTCTGGCCATGTCCGTGTTTTTCTCGGTGCACTACCTGGTGCTGTACTACCTGCTGCAGCCCTACACCGCCGGGCTGGAGAACACCAGCTTCGGCTATCGCCTGATCACGGGCCTGACCTATTTTGTCTGCTACATGATCTACGCCAACGTCCACGGGGCAACGATGGCCTTCGGCATCGGCATGATCGTCTTTGCCGCCGTGTATGTGGCCGCGGCCCTGCTGCTGGCCTATCGCCTGGCCCCCAGAACCTTCAAGCTGCGCACATAATAAAGCGCCTCTGGCCGAAAAGGCCGGAGGCGCTCGCTATTTTTTTTGTTATTCTCCCTTAAGCTCCCGCCGGATGGTCCGGAAGCGCTCCGGGATCTCCTGCTCCGTCATGCTCTTGGGAGCCTGCACGGTTCCGGCCTCCCTGGCCGTCTCATAATACCAGCATTTGTACTCCACGGTTTCCAGGGTGTGCTGCATCTCCTCGATCCGGCGGCGCAGCACCTCCCGCTGGTTCCGGAACATCTCCAGCCGGTCGCCGATGGTGTCGTCCCCCTGGGCGGACAGCTGGATGTAATGCCGGATGTCCCGAATGGACATTCCCGCCTTTTTCATGCAGCCGATCATCCGCAGCCACTCATAGTCCGACTCCTGAAACACCCGGATCCCCCCGGGGGAGCGCTCCACCTGGGGCAGCAGCCCCTCCTTGTCATAATATCGCAGCGTGGAGGCAGGCACCCCCAGCCGTTTTGCCATTTCACCCACCGTATAGGCCATAAAAATCCTCCATTCCGTTGGTTCGCTTTTCGGTCAGCCCTCCACCGCCGGAAACAGATCCCAGGGGTATGCCCGGGGCGGCGGGCAGAACACGTCCACCTCACGGCCGGTGACCGGATGGCGGAAGGCCAGGCGGCAGGACCACAGGGCCGCCGTGCAGTTGGGGTCCTTGCTGCCGTATCGGATATCCCCCAGCAGCGGCAGCCCCCGGGAGGAAAACTGCACCCGGATCTGGTGGGTGCGTCCGGTGTGCAGCCGCACCCGCACCAGAGACAGCTCCTCCGTCCGGAACAGCTCCCGGTATTCCAGGCTGGCCTCCCGGACGCCCTTCCGGGGACGCTGGACCACATAGCTCTTGTTGCGCCCGGCGTCCCGGAACAGCAGATCCGTCAGCGTGGCGGCTGGCTCCTGCGGATGGCCCCGCAGCACCGCCAGATATTCCTTCACCAGCTCGTGGGCCTGCACGGCGGCGGTGAGCTTTCTGGTGACCTCCCGCCGCCGGGAGAACACCATGACCCCGCCGGTGATCTTGTCCAGCCGGTGCACCGTGGCGATATAGGGGTGCTTCTGCCCCTGGGCCAGGTAGTGCTCCCGCAGCAGCTGCGGCATACACCGGCCGCTTTCGCTGTCCTCCGACAGCACCCCCACGGGCTTGCAGCAGATCACCAGGTGGGCGTCCTCATACAGAATCCTCAGCGGCTCCATGGCTCACCAGCGGCGGCGGCCCCGATAGGCCCGGCGCTGGCGGCGCTTCCCGCCCCGGCTGCCGTACCGCCGGCTGCGGCGGCCCAGCTTCAGCCACAGAATGAACACGATCACCAGCACCACGACGGCCACCAGAGCCAGCTTCACCCAGGTCTTGGCGAAAAACGCCTCCACGGCGGCCTTGGCCACCAGGAAACGGGACGCGGACACGTCCGCCTGGGCCAGCAGCGGCACCTCGGCGCACACCTGGTCGTTATAGGTAATGGTCAGGGTGCCCAGCTCCTGCCCGGCGGTGACGGGGGCGTTGACCACGTCCTCCTTCAGGGTGACGCTCCTGCGGATGTCCTCATCCTTGGCGTCCTTGGGCAGGAAAGCCTCCACGCTCTGGGCCGGATACAGCATCACCGTGTCCGTCTGCTTGGACAGGGCCACCGGCTGGCGGTACAGCTCGTCGGTGGCCGCCACCTGGCGCATGGAGAAGTTGTTGTATGCCCAGTTATACAGCTTGGCGGACTCGGAAAAACTCTCCACGGTGGCGCCGTTTCCCTTGCAGCCCAGCACCACCGCCACCAGACGGCGGCCGCTGCGCTTGGCGGAGGACACCAGGCAATAGCCGGACTCCTCGGTGGAGCCGGTCTTGATGCCGTCGGCTCCGTCGTACTGATAGCCCATGATCCGCCAGTTGGAGATCAGGGAGTTGGTGGTGTACAGCTCCCGCTCCTCGGACATGTTGGTGGCGGGCACCACATAGGAGGCGGTGCCGCAGATCTTCATGAAGGTCTCGTTTTTCATGGCCTCCCGGGTGAACAGATAGATGTCCCAGGCGGTGGAATAATGGTTGGGGTCATGCAGACCGTTGGGGTTGACAAAGTGGGTGCCGGTGCAGCCCAGCTCCTGGGCCCGCTGATTCATCAGGGCCACAAAGGCGTCCTGGGATCCGGCCACCGTCTCCGCCAGGATGCAAGCCGCCTCGTTGGCGGACACCAGCATCATGCAGTACAGCAGCTGCTCCACCGTCAGCACCTCGCCCTCCTTGATGTCGGCGGAGCTGCCGGTGGGGTCCATGTCATTGACCAGGGACGGCGCCGCCACCTGCTGGTCCAGGGTCAGCACCCCCTGGTCCACGGCCTCCAGGGTCAGCAGGGCGGTCATGACCTTGGTGATGCTGGCGGGATACTCGGTGTCCCGCTCGTTGAGCCCGTACAGCGTCCGCCCGGACTCATAGTCCATCAGCAGGGCCGCCTTGGCGTTCACCTGGGGCAGGTCCACCGCACTGGCCTGGGGCACGCAGAACAGGCCCGTCAGCAGAAGCGTCAGCAAAAAAACAGATAAAAACCGGCGAATTTTCATTTTCTTTTTCTCCATCTATGCTATAATGGTGGTGGGATAAGGGACAGCGTGCCCGATCCCTGCTTATCACCTCTCATTATAAGCAAAATCCAACAGGGAGTCAACAACAGAGCCTATGGGAAAAGTTACAAAAACGGAAATATTTTTGCTGGTCCTGACGCTTTTGTTTGCGGCGGCGGCAGCGGCGCTGTTCTTCACCGGCCGCCCCCGGTCCGAGGGGTACACCGTCACCACCCAGCGGGACGATGCCGGCCCCCAGGAGCCCCAGTCCGGCCCCCTGAACATCAACACGGCCACCGCCGCCCAGCTGGAGACCCTGGACGGCATCGGCCCGGTGCTGGCCCAGCGCATCGTGGAATACCGCGAGACCAACGGCCCCTTCGCCTCCGTGGAGGGACTCCTGGAGGTCAAGGGCCTGGGACCCGGCATATTGGAAGCCATCCGCCCCCAGATCACCGCAGAGGAGGAACCATGAAAATTTTAGTAGTAGACGACGAGCAGCTGCTGGTCAAGGGCATCAAGTTCAACCTGGAAAACGAGGGCTATCAGGTACTCACCGCCTATGACGGGGCCGCAGCCGTGGAGCTGGCCCGGCGGGAGAGCCTGGACCTGATCATCCTGGACCTGATGATGCCCCAGCTGTCCGGCAGCGAGGCCTGTATGAAGATCCGGGAGTTTTCCGACGTGCCCATCATCATGCTCACCGCCCGCAGCGAGGACGCGGACAAGCTCATGGGCTTCGCCTGCGGCGCCGATGACTATGTCACCAAGCCCTTCAACATCCTGGAGCTGAAGGCCCGGATCAAGGCCCTGCTGCGCCGGGCCAGGGGCCCCGCCCGGCCGGGCCGCAATCCCGCCCTGCTGACGGCGGGGGATCTGAGCCTGGATACCGAGCAGCGGGTGGCCATCCGGGACGGCCGCACCATCGACCTGACGGCCAAGGAATACGACCTGATCGAGCTGCTGATGAAAAATCCCCGGCGGGTCTACAGCCGGGAGAGCCTGATGAACCTGGTGTGGGGCTATTCCTACGCCGGGGACTACCGCACCGTGGACGTGCACATCCGCCGCCTGCGGGAGAAGCTGGAGCGGGTCCCGGCGGAGCCGGAATACATCATGACAAAGTGGGGAGTGGGTTACTATTTTGCGGGGGAAAACCAGCCTACAGTTTAAGTTCAGCATGAGCTATATCCTCATCATCCTGGCGGTGCTGGCCCTTCTGAACACCTATCCGTTGCTGATCTCCCAGAGTCTGGTGTTCCAGACCAAGGAGACGGCCATGAAGAGCAGCGTCAAGATGGTGGAGTCGGCCCTGTCGGGCCTGCCGGAGCTGACGGAGGAAAATGTGGGCCAGGCTCTGGCCTCGGTGGAGGAGACCGGCGTGTCCCGCCTGCTGGTGACGGACACCTCCGGCCGCATCCTGTTCGACACCCGGGAGGGCGGCAGCGCCAAGGGCATGTACGCCATGTATACCGAGATCGTCCAGGCTCTGGACGGCAGCGACGCCTTCTACTGCCGGTATGACAGCCATGCTTTTTTAAGCCGGGGTGCTTCCCCGGTGGTATACCGCAACCGCATCATCGGCGCGGTGTACGCCTATGAATACGACACCCAGCAGGCGGAGCTGCTGCAAAGCTTCCAGACCAACCTGACCCGCATCTCCCTGCTGATCGGCGTTCTGGTGGTTGCCCTCAGCGCTCTGCTGTCCCGGGCCTTCACCCGGAAGATCCGGGAGCTGCTCCAGGCCATCCGCCAGGTCCGAGAGGGGGCCTACAGCCATCGGGCCTCCGTCCGGGGAAATGACGAGATCGCCCAGCTGGCCACGGAGTTCAACAGCCTGACGGACCGCCTGCAGACCACCGAGGCCGCCCGCCGCCGCTTTGTGTCCGACGCCAGCCACGAGCTGAAAACCCCTCTGGCCGGTATCCGTCTGCTGACGGACTCCATCCTCCAGACGGAGGACATGAACGCCGACACCACCCGGGAATTTGTGGAGGATATCGGCCGGGAGGCCCAGCGGCTCAGCCGCATCACCGAGGATCTGCTGCGCCTGACCCGGCTGGACAGCGGCATCCAGGATGCGGCCTATCCCGTGTCCGTGTCCCGGGTGCTGGAGCGGGTGATCCGTATGCTGGGGGTGGTGGCCCGGGAAAAGGAGGTCACCCTGACCTATGAGACGGACGAGGACGCCGTGGTCCGGGCCACCGAGGACGACATCCACCAGATTCTCTATAACCTCATGGAAAACGGCATCAAGTACTCCGGCTCCATGGGCTTTGTCCACACCACCCTGAAAACCGTCGGCGACACCGTGGTGATCTCCGTGGAGGACAACGGCATCGGCATCCCCGACGAGGACATGGAGCACATATTCGAGCGGTTTTACCGGGTGGACAAGAACCGCTCCCGGGCCGTAGGCGGCACGGGTCTGGGCCTGAGCATCGTCAGCGACACCGTGCGCCGCCGGGGCGGCTCCATCCGGGCCCAGCACCGGCAGTCCGGCAGCGGCACCGTGTTCATCGTGGAGCTGCCCCTGGCCCGGCGAGAGGAGGCGGACGAATGAAAAAACGGATCTTTCTCCTGCTGCTTTGTCTGGCACTGCTGCTTACCGGCTGCGCTGCCAGCCGCCGGACGCCCAAACAGACCTTCCGGATCTACGGCCTGTCCGGCGCCCCGGGGGGCGACGCCATCTCCGCCGTGGACGTGGACTGGTCGGAGCGGAAAAGCCTCACCGTGGACCAGCAGGCCCAGGCGGCTCTGGAGCAGCTGCTGGGAGCGTGCACCGAGCCGGGCTACCGCACGCCCATCCCCCAGGGGGTGACGCTGCGCAGCTGCCAGCTTACCGGCGGCATGGCCCTGGTGGACTTCTCCCAGGGGTATGAGCAGCTGTCCGGCATCGACCTGACCATCGCCGACTACTGCGTCACCCTGACCCTGTCCCAGCTGCCCGGTATCTCCGTGGTCCGCATCACCGTGGAGGGCCAGGACCTGGCCTATCGGACCCACAGCCTGCTGCAGTCCCGGGAGGTGCTGATGACCAGCGAGGACGACGTGACCCGCACCCTGGGGGTGCGCCTGTTCTTCCCCGCCCGGGAAAGCGGCCTGCTGACGTCGGAATCCCGGACCCTGACCCTCCACGAGGGCGACAGCGCCGTGGAGGCCATCATGTCCGCCCTGATGGAGGGCCCCCAGACCGAGAGTCTGTCCCCTCTGCTGCCGGAGGGCTTCCAGATGCTGACGGTCCGGGTGGAAAGCGGCACCTGCTATCTGAATCTGCCCCGGTCGGACGTGTCCCTGCTGCCGGAGGGCCTGGAGGCCCAGCAGCTGCTGGTCCGGGGTATGGTGAACTCCCTGTGCTCCGCCAACGGCGTGGACCGGGTCCAGCTGCTGCTGGACGGCCAGGTGGCCGCCTCCTTCGGCCAGGTGGACATCAGCGGCCCCCTGTACCGGGAGTGACCGCTCCGATTCCTGAAAAAAAGCGTGCTGCCCGCAGGCAGCACGCTTTTTTTGAACGGTTTTGGCTTACTCCTGGTCCTCGTCGTCCTGGGCATTGGCCAGGTCGCTGAGATCGAACTCCAGCTTCTCGCCGCAGTTGGGGCAGCGGATCTCGCCGCTCTCCAGGGTATCCTCGTCGAAGACGATCTCCTCCTCGCACACGGGGCAGGTGGTCTCGAAATAGGACTCGTCGTCATCGTCGTAGTCCTCATCCTCATCCTCGTCCTCGTCCACGTCGTCATCCAGCTCGTAGAGGGCCTGCTCCACGTCGGACAGATCGTCGCTGACGGCATCCAGACCGTCCTCCACGTCGCACAGCTCGTCCTCCAGGTCCACGAACTTCTCCGCCATGTCGTCCAGCACGTCGATGATGGCAGCGATGAGCTTGCCCTCCTTGGTGTCGCTGTCCAGCGCCAGGCCCTCGGCCAGGCCCTTCAGATAAGCTACCTTCTCAGAAATTTCCATGTTCATGCTCCTTTCCTGATATGGGTGATGGTGGGAAAGCCGCAGTCCTTACTTGGCGCGGCCCAGGTACTCGCCGGTGCGGGTGTCGATGGTGATCTTGTCGCCGATGTTGATGAACAGGGGCACCTTCACCTCGGCGCCGGTCTCCACGGTGGCGGGCTTCAGGGTGTTGGTGGCGGTGTTGCCGGCCAGGCCCGGCTCGGTCTCGGTGACCTCCAGGTCCATGAAGTTGGGGCACTCCAGACCGAACACGCTGCCCTTATAGCTCAGCACCTTGCACACGGTGTTCTCGGTGATGAAGCGGAACGCATCGCCCAGCAGGTCCTTGCCCAGGGGCACCATGTCGAAGGTCTCCTGGTCCATGAAGTAGTACAGATCGCCGTCGTTATAGCTGTAAGCCATGTCCTTGCGCTCCACGAAGGCTTCCTCAAACTTTGCGGTGGGGTTGAAGGAAGTTTCGGTGACGGCGCCGGTGACGATGTTCTTCATCTTGGTGCGCACGAAGGCCGCGCCCTTGCCGGGCTTGACGTGCTGGAA
>ENA-UESH01000577-UESH01000577.1-human-gut-metagenome-genome-assembly--contig:-NODE-577-length-33151-cov-45.304197_pt1 | contig 33151 bp, 16 predicted proteins | sample MGYA00243001_ERZ508002 | MGnify/ENA primary metagenome ERZ508002 (study PRJEB26167, sample SAMN06115447) | human gut metagenome | host: Homo sapiens | place: China:Anhui | collected 2015-08-07... | reverse complement strand
TAGCAAAGCCCTGGCTTGTGAAAGTCAGGGCTTTGTGATTTTTTTAGAATAAGGGAGTTTTGACACACCTCCAACCAGGTAGAAGTGCATCAAGTAAGCAAGAAGTGTATCGTTAGTTCGGTTGGTGCACTTGAGACAAGTGCACCCCCTTGAGAGACAAGTGCACCCCCCCCTTGATGTGCACCCCCCCTGCTCCCGAAGTGTTAAAGATGTTAATATTATGAAAACGCAATAAGCATTTGTTCTTTGTTATATAAAAAATGTGTATTTTTGCAAGGCGAATGGAAGTGTATTTGCCACTTTTGCATTCTCTAACTTACATTATTTATATAAATAAAAACTTAATCAATTTTACTAAATACAAATCTTATGGCGAATTTATCCCGTAAAACATTGACTCTCGCAGCAGGTCTCGTACTTTCTGTGATGAGTGCTAACGCACAGCAGATGCGTGAAGGCTACGTAGACTTCGGTAAGAATGCAAGTAGTGAGTATTTTCACAACTTGCTGAAAGATTGGGCACCTGGTAAGCAGGTGTCTGCCGATGACAACTTCTTTATCTCACGTGTAAAGCCACGTGCTCGTTTCCGTAACGAGGCTACTCAGGTTCGTCTCAATCTTAATGAGACGAACGACAAGAAGCTCATCGCTTGGGTGCCGGTAAATAACCCCGACTTCAATGCACTTCCTAACGGTGTGTTCGATTCGGAGGTATTCTCTATGTGGTCTTACGTTACCCACTGGGGCAACTGGACAGCACCGCTCGGACGTATCCCGGCAGCTTTTCTTGATGTAGCTCACAAAAACGGTGTTGCTGTTTCTGGTGTAGCTGGTGTTCCATATGGAGGTCTATCTTCTGCATACAAGGCAATGATGGCTGGTCTGTATAACGTTGGTGCCAAGAAGGCTTCACAGTTCTTTAATTACTATGGTATCGACGGTATGGGCTACAATTCGGAGTTCTCTGATTATTCTGGTACTGTTGATGATTTGCGTGATTTCCATGCAGATTTGATGAAGCAAATGAAGGCAAAGAACCCAATCTTCATGAACTTCTGGTATGATGGTACCAACGATGCTGGATCTATTCAATTCGATCAGGGTCTTGGATCACATAACCAGGAAACATTTGGCGATAGCAAAAATCCACGTACATCACTCTTCTTCAACTACAACTGGAACAAGGAATGGTTGTTATTTGGATCTGTAACAAAAGCAGAGTCTATGAAGCGCGATCCGCTCGATCTCTATGCAGGTATCAACATGCAGGGTGGTGAGCCGAATAACTTGCCTTGGAGTCTTCTCGGCAAGTATCGTATTTCAATCGGTCTGTGGGGTGCTCACTCTTATAATATGTTCTGGGAGAGCCGTGGAGAGCTTGGTTCATCTGAAGATGCTAAGCAGAATACGTACCTTGAGCGTGTAGAACGCTATTTTACAGGCGGTACACGTAACCCGGCAAACTGTCCAAGTGTAATGAGTGGTAACCAGTATAACGCCAAGAACTATAAGTGGCATGGTATCTCTACATTCGTGACTGCACACTCTGCACTCAGTTGGGATCTTGGAGAAGAGCCGTTCATCACTTACTTCAACCTCGGTAACGGTAAGTTCTTTAACCTTAATGGTGAGCGCAAGACCAGCACACCTTGGTATAACGTGGGTATGCAGGATTATCTGCCGACATGGCACTTCTGGTTCGCTAATAAGCTCCTCGGACGTAATGCAGCCGACGTTCCTGCTGCAGGACTCGACGCTAAGTATTCATGGGATGATGCTTACTTCGGAGGTTCTACACTCAAAGTCTTCGGTACAACAGCCGACGAATATCTCCACCTCTTCAAGACAAAGTATGCTCTGAAGGCTGGCGACGTTATCACTGTTCGTTATAAGATTAATCGTGGTAATACCGACTTCGATCTCGTTCTCTCTGCAGAGGGTAGCGAAGCTAATGGTGTAAGTTATGGTGTTTGCAAGTCTACAGAGATTGCAGACGAGACAGTTTGGGCAGAGAAGTCATTTGTTGTAGGTTCTGATTTTGATGGCAAGACTTTGGCTATGGTGGCTCTCCACTTTAAGAATGCACAGGATCTTGACCTCATGCTCGGCGAGTTCTCTATCGTTCGTGGCAATGCGGCTGCACCAGCTGCTCCGGTTCTTGACGCTGAGAACACCAAGATGCTCTACAACGGCAAGTCTGGTATGGACGCTAAGATTATCTTCAACATGCCTAACAATAAGGCAGCTGGCGAGCCATGCTACAACCTCGACGTTAAGACATCTTACTTCCGCCTCTACGCTCAGGAAGAGGGTAAGGAGCCGATGCTCATGGGTACAACAACTTCTTGGGCTGGTCTCTACTACTCAATACCTGTTACAAAGACAAATGCTAAGGTGCGCCTTGGTGTTTCTGCTGTATCTCTCGACCACAAGACAGAGTCGACAATAACTTGGTCTGGCTACATGGCACCTGCTTCATATGTTTATAGCGACGACGTTCAGAGCAACAAGACAACAATCAAGCCGAACGAGGAGTTCACAATTAGTTATGTAGACCCAGAACACCCAGCTGCTGCTAAGTGGGAGCTTGTTAAGGACGGTAAGGTTGTTAAGAGTGGCGATGGTAAGTCTTGGACAACATCACTTGAGGAAATTGGTGGCTACGACCTTAAGGTAATTGGCACCGAGTACGGCGAGGACGGTGCTGCTAAGCAGACCACACGCACATTCGCTTCTTTCGTCCAGATTACTGGTGTGAGCACAGGTGCTCTGCCTGAGATCTACTCGCTCACAGCTAACGGTGGCGATGAGGATGTCTCTCTCAAGACAGGCGAGAGCGTGAAGATGGCTTACACAGGTCGCGATGCAGACGGTGCAGGCTCACAGGGTCTCGACCTGAAGGAGACACGATTCGGTGTTTCTGCTGCTGACCTCGGTCTTGTAGGTAAGAAATCGTACTCTATCTCATTCTGGTTGAAGATACACGACCTCAAGGCGGGCGATCCTACAACTCTCTTCAATGTATATGACAAGAAGAATGCTTGGCCTAAGACCGACTGGGGTTGGAACTGGTCTGGTATCGGCGCTGATGGTAGCATCGACCACTACAACTTCCGCGGTACAGACGCTACTTCTAACAAGGAGCTTCACTATAAGTACGCTAACACCAAGCTGCCTGTAGGCAACTGGGTACACATCACTATGGCATTCGATTATAATGATAATGGTGCTTTCCGTAGCGACCTCTTCGTGAACGGTGTTAAGCAGACCGTTACAGAATGGGATCGCACTGGTGGTGCTAAAAAGACTACAGAACCTGGATATGAGAGAGATATTTATAGCATCACAAGCGGTCAGTATCTCTGTATCGGTGGTCCGCTCTTCGGACGTAATGGTCTTAACGGCATTATCGACAACGTAGTAGTGTGGGATAAGGTAGCTACAGAGGCAGACGCTAAGGCTGCTATGGGCGACCTCAACGCTAAGAGCCTCCCTGCTGGCGTAATGGCATTCTGGGACTTCGAGAAGAAGGCTACAAACAATGTCTTCACATCTGCAGGTACAAAGGCAGTGAATGGTGGTATGCAGGATATGGTTGCAGGTGGCAACGAGGGTCAGGCTACTCTTAAGTTTGTTGAGCCGACCTACATCGCTGGTTCACCGTTCGTATCTGGTGAGACATATAAGGTAGAGACCAAGCCGTCATGGACTGCTAAGAACGCTACATTCGCTGACGTTTCTGGTAACGGCGAGGCTGGTTCTGCAAATGTTTCGTTCCGCACAGGTGGCGACTACGACGTAACTCTTACACTCTCTAACGCTCTTGGTAAGGCTGAGAAGACATTCTCTGTAATCAAGGTGGCTTATCCTACTGGCGTTGACGCTGTAGAGAGCACCGAGATGAAGGCTTACACAGTAGGCGAGGACGCAGTAGTAGAGTTCGCTGAGGCTGGTGCATACGAGGTTAGCGTTTACACAACAGCTGGTGAGCAGGTTGCTCGCAAGGCTGCTCAGCTCAACGCTGGCAACGTGGTTAACGTACACCTCGCAAAGGCAGGCATCTACGTGCTTAATGTGAAGAAGGACGGCAAGACAGTTCGCACTGTTAAGCTTATCCGTAAATAAATAAAGCAGACGAGTGGGTGAGTAGACAGGGAGACAAATCTCCTTGTCCACTCGTCTTCTCGTTTACTTGTCAACTAAAAAGAATACCTAATCAATTAAAAATATCCCAATGAACAACAAAAAATTAACACTCCTCGCATCCATGCTCGTGTGTGGTTGCGTGTTCAGTTACGCCCAGCGTACTCCGACACATCCGTTGGATATCAAGGACAATGGCGACAAATACTTGCTTGAGAATATTAGAAACTGGCAGCCTGGTACCCCTCCACAGGGTGTGTCTCGTATGGATGACGAGTTCTATATCTCGCGTGTTCGCCCATTGGCGCGCATCGCTGAGGCTGACGACTATCAAGCAGAGGTTAGCAAGCAGGCTAAGCCAGGTCGTAAGATGTGTCTCTGGACTCCGCTCGACGACCCAACGTCTTCTTGGAAGGCTCTTCCGCGCTATTGTTTCGAGGGCGACAACTTCTCAATGTGGTCATACCTTAACATCCACGGCAACTGGACAGCACCTTGGTTCCGCGTAACTGGCGGTCTGTCTGACGTGGCTCACAAGAATGGCGTATCTGTAGGTTGCGTTGCTTCAATTCCTTACGGCGCAAGTGTCTATGCTGATAGCCCCAATGCATCAGGTTGGTCTGGTAAGTTTGGCACTCTTTGTCAGCAGGATAGTAAAGGCAATTATAAGAATGCAGAGCGTTTCGTTAAGATTCTTAAGTACTATGGTATCGATGGTGTGGGCGTAAACTCAGAGTTCGGCTCAGATTATGATAACATGGAAATTATTCAGGGTTTCTTTGCTCAGTGTCATAAGGAAGCAGAGAAGATTGGTTGGAAGTTCCAGCTCCACTGGTATGATGGTACTAACGACTATGGTCAGATAAGTTTTGACCAGGGTCTTAATAGTAGAAATCAGAATATGTTCGGCGATAAGGATAACATCGTTACCGACATGATGTTCTCCAATTATAATACAGGTGCTGGTACACTTGCTGCTTCCGCAGCGAAGGCTAAGAGCCTTGGTCGCGATCCGTACGACTACTATAAGGGTTTCGATATCCAGGGCCGTGCGCTCCACGCTTCAAGCTCTAACTGGAACGACCTCAACGACGTAGAGGCTTCTGTAGGCTTCTGGGGTGCTCACTCACAGGGCCTTATCCACCAGAGTGCTACCGACTATGGTACATCTGACGTAGCTATCCAGCAGGCTTACCTCGACAAGCAGGAGATGGTGTTCAGCGGTGGCAACCGCAACCCGGCTAACACTCCTGACATCCTCGGATGGAGCGACGTCGTAACACTCGCTAACGGCAGCCTGAAGGGCAAGTTCCACGGTGTAGCAAGCTATGTAACAGCTAAGTCTACTATCCAGCAGGTACCGTTCGTTACACGCTTCAACCTCGGTAACGGTCTTACATTCAAGAACGAGGGTGAGGTGGCGTTCAACCACAAGTGGCACAACATCGCTACTCAGGACTTCCTGCCGACATGGCGTTGGTGGATTGTTGACGGCAACGAGAGCGCAAAGAGCGGCAACCTCGCTCAGGCTGAGCTTACATGGGACGACGCTTACTGGGGTGGCTCTTGCCTCCGCCTGAAGGGTCAGACAACAACATCTCGTGTAAAGCTCTTCAAGACCTTGCTCAAGACAGAGCCTTCATACAACATCTCTCTTACATATAAGATGAGCAACGAGCTCGACACACACGCTAAGTTGTTCGTAGCTCTCAAGGGCAAGCTCACAGAGTACAAGGAAATTGCTATCCCTGCAGCTGAGAAGTTCGGTCAGTGGACAACATTCACCACTACTCTCGACAAGCTCGGTCTGAAGTCGGGCGACGAGATTGCAATGATCGGTATCCGCCTCGACAACACTGCTAAGGACTACAACATGCTCGTTGGTGAGCTCGCAGTTCGCAATCCGCAGCAGAAGTTCGCACCGGTTGCTCCGAAGATTAAGGAGATTGAGGTGCTCCGCGGTAAGGACAAGACTTGCGACTTCAAGATCCGCTACGCTGCTAAGGAAGAGACCGGTGGCGAGAAGACATACAACGACGAGGTAGACACATGGTACTACGAGATTTGGTTCCAGCAGAAGGGCGAGAAGGAGCAGTACCTCACAGCTACAACATCTTGGGCAGCTTACGTAATCGACGCTCCGATGGTAGCCGACCTCGAGAAGCGCGACTGCCGCTTCGGTGTACGCGCCGTTTCTCCTGACGGTCAGCAGAAGAGCGAAATCTCTTGGAGCGAGTACCAGACAGTAGAATACGACACACCGTCTACAGAGGTAGCTATCGACCGCCAGGTTATCAAGCCGAACGAGCAGTTCAAGGTTTACTACGAGGACCAGTTCGCACCGAACGCTCAGTCGTTCCGTCTGCTCAACGCACAGACAGGTGCTCAGGTAGGTGAGAAGTACTCAAATTGCAACCAGTTCACAACTTCTGTAGCAGAGGTTGGCGTTTACGACCTCGAGGTTGTTAACGATAAGGGTGCAAAGGAGATATTCCGCGGCAAGGTAATCATCTCTCCGGAGAAGACAGGTGCTGTGCCTGTTGTAGAGACTGTAACTGCTGACAAGCAGACAGCTGAGACAACAGAGGAGATCAAGCTCAACTACACATCACGCGACGGTGAGGGTAAGGTGTCACGCGGTCTTGTTGTTAAGGATCCGAACATGCTCCTTATCCCGGCAGAGGTAACACTCGACGGCGGTAACAACACAAGCATGGCTTACTCTTACGCTCTCTGGGTTAAGGTAGACAACTATGCTCACGACAAGCAGGGTACAAACCTCATCCAGAAGAACACTATCTCTGACAGATGGCCGCACAACAACTGGGGTGACCTCTGGGTACAGGTTCGTCCGCAGATCAACGCTGGCGAGCACGGCTGCAACAGCAACCACCTTGCAAACGAGGTATCGTTCAACACCTTCGGCTGGACAGCTCACGACAACCCGAGAGAGTCGATGATGTCTACAGGTTACGCACTCAACCCGGGTGTTTGGAACCACATCGTTGTTACTCAGTCTTCTGACAAGCAGCAGAAGATCTACTTCAACGGCAAGTGCGTAGCAGGTCCTAACAACTTCTCTTCTTCTTCACTACGTGAGAATAGCACTGACAACCGCATTAATACTTCTGAGCACGCTAACGTGTTCATCGGTGGTGGCGGTGTTTACAAGGCAGGTCTGAACGCAACTATCGACGAGGTTCAGGTTTGGAACAAGCCTCTTACCGACGCTGAGGTAGTTCGCGCAATGCAGGGCTACGCAGCTAACGAGGTGCCTGAGGGACTTATGGGCTACTACACCTTCGAGGAGATGGACAAGAGCGACTCTACATTCGTCAACCTTGGTAAGGCAGGTGCTCAGTACAAGGCAAGAATGGTTGTGATGGCTGGCTCTGGCGGTGAGAACACTTCTACAGCATCTTACAAGACAGTAGGTGCTAACAACGAGGTGACAGGCTATCCTGGCATCGACGGTACACTTGAGGTGAAGACTTCACACACATGGCAGCTCAACGGCGGTCGTATCTCTTCTGAGACCGACAAGGCTGCTGTCGTAACATTCGCTCGTCCGGGCGAGTATGAGGCAGGCGTTAAGCTCACCAACTTCTGGGGCGAGTCTGAGAAGGCACTTGGGAACGTACTCGTTATCACTGGCGTTGACGCAATCAACGACGTTAAGGACGCAGCAGGCTTCTCTGTTTATCCTAACCCGTTCGTAGAGAGCGTTAACCTCCGCTTCGCTGAGGGTGGCTTCTACACCATCAACATCGTAAGCGCAGCAGGTGCAGTGCTCCAGAGCAACGACTTCCGTGCTGATGCCGGCGAGACAGTGAACGTAGCTGTTCAGGGTGGCAAGGGCATGTACATCGTACAGGTGCTCAAGAACGGCAAACCGTTCAAGGCTCTCAACGTAATCAAGAAGTAATAACAACGAATAGTGAATCGGCGGGCGGCGGTGCCGCCACGCCGGTTCCACCTATATTCATTTATTAAAAAACAAACAATGAACAACAAATCAAACGAGAAAAGCAGTATGGTGCTGAAAGCAGCCTTTGCGATGCTCGCAGCAGGTATGCCAATGCAGTATGCTTCTGCCAATGGCAACGTAGCTCCTAATGCTTTGACACAGGCTCAGGGCTCTGTCGTTCAGGGTACTGTTAAGGATGGTACTGGCGAACCACTTATCGGCGTTAGCGTTGTAGTGAAGGGTGCCACTGGTCTTGGCGTAGTGACCGACATCGACGGTAACTACAAAATCAACGTTAAGGACAAGAACGCTGTCTTGGTGTTCTCTTACATCGGCTACACACCGCAGGAGGTAAAGATTGGCGGTCGTGCAAGCGTAGATGTAACCATGAAGGACGAGAGCTCAGTGCTCAAGGAGGTCGTAGTAACCGCCATGGGTATCAAGCGTAAGGAGTCTTCACTTACTTACTCTACACAGCAGGTGAAGGCTTCTGACCTCAACCGCGTACAGGACCCGAACGTTGCTAACTCTCTCGAGGGTAAGGTATCTGGTGTAACCATCACTCCGTCAGCAGGTGGTGCAGGTGGTGCTTCTAAGATCATCCTCCGTGGTAACAAGTCAATCCTCGGTTCTTCTACTCCGCTTATCGTTGTCGATGGTGTTCCTATGAACAACTCGCAGCGCGGCCAGGTAGGCTCAGGCGCAAATATGCTTACAACAGGCGTATCAGAGGGTGGCGACGCTCTCTCAATGATCAACCCTGACGATATCGAGTCGATCAACGTGCTGAAGGGTGCCAACGCTGCTGCTCTTTACGGTTCGGAGGCTGCCAACGGTGTCCTCATGATTACCACAAAGAAGGGTCGCGAGGGTAAGGTTGGCGTTAACTTCTCTTCTAACGTTACATTCGATACTCCGCTCACAACCCCGAAGATACAGAACGTATATGGTGCTGCTATCGACGAGAAAGCAGGTACATTGGCTCTTACCAGCTGGGGAGATAGACTTTCTGCACGCAATGGTAATCAGCTCCTTATCAATACTGCGATGTTTGGCGAGCACTTCAAGGGAACAAAGTTTGAGAACAACGAGGTACACCTCCGCAACAAGGCAGGCAACGACCTCGACGACTTCTTCAAGACAGGTGTAACAACCAATAACTCAATCGCCCTCTCTGGCGGTACAGATAAGATGAGCAGCTACTTCTCTTATGGTAACTCTCACGCTAACGGTATGATTGAGAACAACTCTTACAACCGTCACACCTTCTCTTTCCGTCAGAACTTTAAGCTCTACGACCGTGCTACTATCGACGTGTCGATGAACTACATTCAGACAAAGACAAAGAACCGTCCGGGTGGTGGTATCACAATGAACCCGATTTTCCACATGTACATGATGCCGCGTAACATCGACATCAACTACTATCGCAACAACTATCGTGTGGACAACGCACAGTGGTACACTGGTTTGCAGACTTATTTCAAGAAGAACTCAGACTATTTTATAAAGGACCAGGCTGGTAATGATGTGTCTGTTTCCGCTTACGATAAGGTAACAGAGCAGGCGCTTATAGAGGGCCAGCCAATGCAAAATTGGGCTTACTCTGCTCAGGGCCAGAACAACCCGTATTGGCTTATGAACCAGAACACAAGCGTATCTAAGGAAGACCGCTTCTTTGGTAACGTAACAGGTACACTCGACATCTACGACGGTCTGTCGTTCCAGGCTCGTTTGGGTATGGACTTCTCTAAGTACGAGAGCGAGTCAAAGCGTTACGCTACAACATGGCTTCCGGCTTCTATGGAGACATTCGGTCGCTACTGGTGGAGTTTCTCTAAGACAACCGATCTCTACACCGACTTCATGCTTACCTATAACAAGACATTCGGCGATTGGGACGTATCTGCTACAGCAGGTTATGTAGGTCACATCCGCAAGAGCTATGGTAAGGGCACTGACACTAATGCTACTTACTACTTCGGCGACCGCGAGCACATCTCAAGTATTGCCAACTACTTCTCTACAGCAGCTGGTGGTCCTGGTGCTACATCGCCAAGCCAAAGCTCTGACTGGAACAAGGGTGCTGTTGTAACAGGTCAGATTGGTTGGAAGGAAATGGTTTACTTCGATGGTTCATACCGTCGCGACTGGTACCGCGCCTTCCGTCAGTTCAAGGATCGTGGTACGCCTGAGGATTACGGCTACTTCGGATTCGGTGCTAACGCTATCATCAGCAACATCGTGAAGATGCCAGAGTGGTTCAACTACTTGAAGTACCGTGCTTCTTACTCAGAGGTAGGTAACTCTATCCCGGGTACTGTATTCGCTGCCGGTTCAACCAACTATCAGACTGGTGCATTCTCAGCTTCACAGTGGGCTACCTTCAAGGATCCACGTCCTGAGAAGACAGCTTCGTTCGAGACCGGTATCGAGGCATTGTTCCTCAACAACCGCTTGAGCCTCGACTTGACATACTACAACTCTACAATGTCTAACCTTTACCTCGTTGGTACTAACGCTTCTGGCAAGTCGATCCCAATGAACTCGGCTAAGATTCGCAACCAGGGTATTGAGGCAACTGTAGGCTACGACTTCAAGTTCGGTCAGCTCCGTTGGAAGACATCTTACAACCTCTCTTACAACGACAACAAGATTCTCCGCACAGCTTACGACGAGAAGACTGGTAAGGAGAATGTCATCGCTACATACGTAGGTGGTGTGCAGGTGCTCTACAAGGAGGGCGGCTCAATGGGCGACATGTACGTAACCGACCTTAAGCGCGATGCTAATGGTTTCTACTTCTTGAGCGATGAGGGTGAGCTCTCTATGGAGACCGAGTCGGATAAGACATATGGCAAGTATGTAGGCAACCAGAATGCTAAGTGGCAGATGGGTTGGTCTAACACATTCACATGGAAGGATCTCACACTCTCATTCCTCATCAACGGACGTATCGGTGGCAAGGTGCTCTCTATGACAGAGTCTTACCTCGATGGCTATGGTTTGTCACAGCGCACAGCTGACGCTCGTCTCTATGCTGAGAAGAACAAGATTTACGCTGACCCATGCTACGGCAACAATATTCTTGGTATTGCTCTCGACGATGGTTCTGGTCGCGTTGTTCCTATCGATGCTTACTACAACTCTGTTGGTGGTGTAACACCTCAGGACATCGAGCGCTACCTCTACAGCGGTACAAACTTCCGTCTGCGTGAGCTCTCTTTGGGTTATACATTCCGCAACCTCTTCGGCCAGAACAAGAACCTGAGCCTCTCATTCATCGCTCGTAACCTGTTCTTCCTCTACAAGGATGCTCCGGTTGACCCAGACGTATCGCTCTCTACAGGCACTGGTCTTGGCGCATTCGAGGTGTTCAACATGCCGTCGTCACGTTCGTTCGGCTTCTCGTTGAATGTAAACTTCTAAAACAATTCAAAAAAGTAAAACAGAATTATGAAAAATTCAAAGATATTCCTTTATGCTGCGATGGCTCTTTCGTCTATGGGTATGCAGTCGTGTCTCGACTACGATACCCCGGGTGATGAGTTTAATGCCAATCAGGAGACTACTGAAACTATCGTAAGCTCAGGCAAGGCAGATGTAATCGACTATAGAAGAGAAATCTCTGGCCAAGAACTTAAGCAGGCTATCAGAGATATGCGTACCCAACTGGGTTCTGCGCTTAAGGCTGTATATGGTATGCGTGGTGGTAAAAAAGGTAACCCACCTCAAGCACACGCTTATCAGTTCGCTTATAACCTCGGTCCAGATAACTATGTACAGTATTTCTGCGTACCTCACTCTGACTTCCCGTACTCTAACTTCACACTGCGCTCCACATACGACTTGTGTAAGGGCTCTATAGGTGGTCCGGGTTCAAGCTTCAGCTTTATGAAGACTGATATGGCTCCTACTCTGAACGCAAAGAAGATCGACTATATGCCAGAGTTGAAGGCAATCTATCTCATGCTGTTCAACTATTCGGCTATCGAGAACGCCGACCTCTTCGGTCCGATGCCTTACACAGATCATAAGAATCTGAAGGAGGAGTCGCCGTTTAACTACGATGATGTGAAGACTATCTATCACACCGTAGAGGCTAACCTTGATTCTGCTATCAACTGCTTCAAGTATTACGCTGGTCAGCACTTGGCAATGGTTGATAAGCTTGATGAGGATGGCAATCCTATCTATGTTCTTGAAGATGGCAACAAAGTTCCTCTCAAAACCGTAGAGGGTAAGGACTCGCTTGATGCAGATGGACAGCAGGTCTATGCGACCGAGAAAGAGGAGAAGATGGTTGACAACCGTGATGAGCTTTACAAGCAGCAGATTGGAAAACAAATTGTGAGCCGCGTGCAGATGCTCTCTTCCGACTATGCTGACCCCTCTGATCTCAGCGTATGGATGCGCTTTGCTAACTCTTTGAAGCTCCGCATGGCTATCCATATGACAGGTGTTGATCCTGTTACTGCTAAGAAGTGGGCAGAGGAAGCTCTTGACCCAGAAAATGGCGGTGTAATAGAGACAGAGGCTGACGAGCTTGGACTCTTCCCTTCAAGTCTTGGTACAGCTCACCCGCTTGTTGAGATTACTAATTCTTGGCATGATGCTGTCATTGGAGCATCGTTCTTGAACTTGCTTCAGAACCTCGATCACCCATACTTGAAGTATCTCTTCACAAAGAACCAGGTAGCTCTCGCAAAGCACCCACGTGCTGTCCCTGGTACATCTGCTCCTGCTATTACTCCTGAAGGAACGGTGTTTGCAGGTATGCGTAATGGTGTGATACCAGGTGTCGGTCAGGCTCCAGCGGCTAACCCATACGCTGGCTACTCAACACTTGATAAGACTTATTTCACCGAGTGCAATCCTCCGCTCTACATTATGAAAGCTTCTGAGGTTTACTTCCTCCGTGCAGAGGGTGCAATCCGAGGATGGAACATGCGTGGCGAAGCAAAGGATTTCTATGAGAAGGGCATCCGTTTAGCTTATCTTGAGGACCGTCATAGCTCGAGAAAGGAGTATATGAATTATGTTGAGGAGTATCTCAATGTAGATGCACCGAAGGGTATTCCTTATGTTGACCCACAGGGACGTTCAAAGGATATGCAGAGCGTAACAAAGGTTGGTGTGAAGTGGAACGAGGGCGACTCTCAGGAGACAAAGCTCGAGAAGATTATCACACAGAAGTACATCGCTTCTTTCCCGTACAGCTACGAGTCGTGGGTTGACCTCCGCCGTGTAGGTTATCCTAAGCTCTTCCCGATTTTGGGTTCACGCCACGGTGACGGCTCTATTAAGCTTGGCAATACTAAGGTACAGTCAAAGGATAATATCATGCGCCGTATTCCTTGGGCATCTGATGATCCTCAGACTAAGACAGATATCGCTAATAGTGGTCTGCCTGCTCTTGCACGTGACGCTGATATGGGTGTTGCACGCGATATTCAGATGCAGCGCCTCTGGTGGGATAATGGTAAGTCTAACTTCGAGACCGCAGAATAATATTAATATTATCTAACGATTAAAATTAAAAAAATGAGAAACTCGATAATATCATTTTCAAAAATCGCCTTTGCGTTTCTCGCATTAGCGGGTATGACTACTCTCACATCGTGCGATGATGATGATGAGAAGTTCGTCAATCCGAAAGGAGAAAAGGAGTATAATGTATATTTCAACTTAGGTAAGTACAACTCTGACGAGAACTACCTGGAGCACGAATATGCTTATCATGCTTATGGCGTAGGCCACTTCTATATTGACACATTTAACAATCCAGGCGATACACTCTTGGCAAGTGGTGAGGATGTGGAGATTGCTTTAGAAGGCGCAAAGCAGTCGGATTTGTATGAAGCAGAAAGCGGAGTATGGCGCGATAAGTATAGCTTGGTAGGTGGTAACAAGTCTTTTGTTATGCGTGCCTTTACCTGGAGGTACCAAGAAACTGAAGAAGGTAATAAAATAAGACTCGATGATCATTTCTACGATTACGATACTGAAAATGGAAAGGAACTCCCGTTTGCTAAGATTGTTATCAAGGACAAGATTATGAAGCAGTTCGACGCGGTTACTATCTGCCGTATTTCTTCAGAGACCTTGGAGACAACTAACCTTATCACTAAAAAGCCATTAACCATTACTAAAGAATTGGCTCTTATCGGTAAGCAGGTTGCAGGTACCTTCGTAGTATATGATATCCGCGATAAGGAGTCAAGCGCACACCTGTTCAATGCAGATGGTTCGTTCAACACTTATGGCTACGATTATGATCAGATCTTGAACGCTGAAGATAAGATTTGTGAACTTGCAGCTGGCCAGTTCGAGGTTACAAATGTTGTGACTGAAGCTGTTGCTGGTTATAAGGTAGCAGTAACTGCTCCATTTACTATCGCTGAGTAATAGTAATACGAAAGATAAACAAAAGGCAGGACTCCGATTTCGGAGCCCTGCTTTTTTTGTCAAATAGGTCCTAATCCCAAATTTCTATATAACTTTTGGGATTACAATCCCAAATTTCCATATGATTTTTGGGATTAGAGCAATTTTTTGAGATGAAGTGGAATTCACGTCGTGCCAATACTCAATTTCCTTCTTCGTTCCTAACGGCGTATGATGTGAAGGAAAAGGCTGTGGTGACTCCCGAGAACTGGATAGAATGGGTTGTGTAGGGTGCTATGAAGCTATAAATAAAATCGTGTAGACGAAAATATCTATCATATCTTCCATCCGTCGCACAACGTGCTGTGTATCAGTGAAGTAATGACTGGGAGATACCTGAACAATAGGGGTTATCTTCCAGCCTATCTTCCAGTTCATCTTACATCCGTCTCTCGGCATTTTGCCGTAGCGTGGCAACCTTGTTGCCGTAGCGTGGCAATCTTGTTGTTGTAGCGTGGCAACCTTGTTGTTGTGGCGTGGCAATCTTTAGGGGGTGCAGCGGTCTCCGCTGCACCAACATAGCTTCAGATAAGAACCTCCCACGGAACACGCAGAACCCACAGAACCTTCTGGCAGGTAAGAGCCTCCCACAGATTTCACAGATGTACACAGATTTTTCTTCTCCGCCAGTCGTTTCTGTGTGTTCCGTGAATTCTGTGGGAAGATAGTTTGGTGGCTGCGTGGGTATGGCAGGGATGCCATACCCTCCTAATCTGTGAAAATCTGTGCAATCTGTGGGAGTTTTCGTAGGAGGGTATGGCATCCCTGCCATACCCACGCCGCCCTCCGAATTCCTTCCATAGAACCCACTCCAAGTTTGTTTGCGCAAGTCCTCCCACAGAATTCACAGAATTCACAGAAGCTTCAGGCGGAGGATATTCTCCCACGGAATTCACGGAATTCACAGAAGCTTCTGGCGGAGAAGAGCCTCCCACGGATTTTACAGATGCGCACAGATGGTTAGGCTGCGTAGGGTTCTGTGGGAAGATAGTTTTGTGGCTGTGTGGGTATGGCAGGGATGCCATACCCTCCTAATCTGTGCACATCCGCAATCTGTGGGAGAATACCTTGCGCCAGAAACTTCTGTGGGTTCTGTGGCTTCTGTGGGAAGATAGTTTGGTGGCTCCCTGATGGACAATCTTTGGGTGGAAAATAAAAAAATGGAATTAAATGGAATTGTTGTTTCGATTTTTTTTGTATCTTTGCCACGAGAATATCCTAATATAACTAACTAAAACAAATTAACAAAAAAGCATGAAGAAAAAAGTACTTCTGTCTACACTTGCAATGGCTGCGTTCATGTCAGCTATGCCGAGTGTAAACGCTGTTGCTGCTGATGACAGCAAAGCAAGCGCAGTTTACGACTTCAGCGGTTTCAACGACGTGAATCTCATCAACCTTTTCTACAAGGTTTACCAAGATGGTCGTAAGTATCCTACTGAAGCAGAGTTCGCAGCTGCAGGTATTCAGCAGAGTGACATCGCCTTTATCCGTTCGCACGTGCGCAATAAGGGCATCATCAACCGCTCAGGTCGTCTTATCAAGGACACCTACGAGAAGCGTAACCTTTGGATGAATATTCCGATGGGTCAGGGTAAGGATGGTGATGTAGGTCACCCATCAACCAACTTCGACTACGACGTGTTCTCAATGTGGAACTATACCAACCTCTTCGGTTCTTGGAACCACGGATTCTTCTCTGCTCCTGCTTCATGGACAGATGCTGCTCACAAGAACGGTACGGGTATATTCTCTGGTATCAAGTTCTTCGACACAACAGGCGGTCGTCCTGACGGCTCAGGTAGCTGGCAGCAATTTATCTCGGAAAAAGAAGGCGGAAACTTCAAGTACACAGATGCTATCATCAACTGCTTGATGTACTTCGGCTTCGATGGTATCAATTACAACTGGGAGTCTAGTGGATATGATGATGAAGACGTAACCGACTTCCACAAGGGACTTTGGAAGAAGGCTGCTGAGAATGGTTTTGATGATTTCCATTGCGGTCTCTATTGCTTCAATTCAGGCTTGTCTGCTTGGACTTCTAATGCTCTCTTCGGTGATAAAACAGGTCGTACGTTCGAGTTTATGATGAATTATCAGGCTGAGGACTTCACTTCACAGATGAAAACTTCTGCTCAGGCTGCAATAGCAGCTATGGGTACAACAGATGGTCTATACTCAAGTACGTGGTTTGTAAGCATGAATCGTAGTTGGACTCGTCTTAATGCTGATGAATACTCAAAGCAGGTTGGTGTCTGCCTCTGGGGTGAGCACGCTTCAAGCCGTATCTGGTCGTACACCACAGGTGCCGACTCTTACGACCGTCAGGCTAACTACCAGTACATGCAGGAGCGTTTGATGTCGGGTGGTAACCGCAACCCGCTCGATCGTCCGGCTATCAGCAACACCGGCAACAACTGGGAGGTTGCAGAAGGTTCTAAAGAAAAACCGTTGCAGAACTATGCAGGCTTGGCAACATGGATTCCTGAGCGTTCTACAATCCACGGCAACCTACCGTTCGCTACAAACTTCAGCCTTGGTAATGGCGACCGCTACGCTTACAAAGGAAAGAAGACAGCAGGTGCTTGGTATAACATGGCTACACAGGACATCGTTCCGACATACCGTTGGCTCGTTGTTAAACCGGGTACAGAGACTGTCAGCACCGACATTGACGCTACATTCTCGCTCGCTGACCAGTATATCGGCGGTACCAGCCTCTTGCTCACAGGTAAGGCTACAGCAGCAGGCACAGACGTAGTGCTCTACAAGACCGACCTCAACGTTTCTGCAGGCAACCCATACGCTAAGATTGCTGTCAAGAACGGCAAGGAAGGCACAAACGCTTCTTCTCTCTACGTAATTGTTCAGAAGGCTGACGGCTCATGGGTAGAGGCACCGGTGGGCAACGTTACAGGTGCTAACTGGCAGGAGGTGAAGGTGGCTCTCAACGGCGTTTCTAAGAGCGACGTCATCAAGCACATCGGTCTGCGCGTTAAGGGTAGCGACGACGCTTACAAGATGTATGTAGGTAAGCTCGAGATCAACGACGACGTAAAGGCTAAACCGGCTGCAATCAAGGATCTCAACGTAGAGGTTAAGAACGAGTATAAGACACAGCTCTCTGCTAAGATCTACTGGAACGTGGACGCACAGGCACAGAAGCGTGCAGCTTGGGATCTCGTTTACAACGACGAGGCTAACATCGACCACTTCGAGATTCTCTACAAGAACGGTGAGAACGGCAAGGTTTCTGAAATCAGCCGCACCACAACATGGTCTACATTCGTGGGTGATATCCAGTTGGGCGAGGCTGACGAGCCGTATATCGGCGTACGTGCTGCATCTACCGACCTGAAGAGCTACTCAGAGGTTAAGTGGGTGAAGGTGACACGCGGCGACGTGGCTTCGTTGCCAGAGGTACCTGTTGCCGACTATCCGGAGAGTAAGATGAACCCTGCTTGCGACGGCGCATCTATAGCACGCCAGCAGCGCTACGTAACAGACGTTACAACAACTGGCGCTGACCAGAACCTCGACTACCACACAGACCACCCAGTAGCTGATGGCTCACAGTACGACGACCAGACTGCTCTTATCCTCAAGGTTAAGCAGGGTCAGACTGTTAAGATGAACATCAAGTGCGCTAACTTCAAGGACGGTCTGAAGTACTGCTTCGCAGGTGGCTGGATGGATCTCAATGGCGACAAGCAGTTCAACTCAGCTAAGATTCAGGACGACCCGAAGAATGGCGAGATGCTCTTCTTTGCAGGCAAGCTCCGTGAAGCTACTCCTGAGTTCCAGACAACAGGTGTAAACTGCGAGTTCACCGTTCCTGAGGACGCAAAGCCAGGTTCGAGCCGTTTGCGTATCGTATTCTCTGACGCATGGTTCCAAGGCGACTTCCTCCCGTCAGGTCTCCACAACAAGGGCTTCTCTATGGACTTCGGCGTAGAGATCACTGGCGACAACCCGGGCCGCGGCACAAGTGTTGACATTCACGATCAGGGCGTAGCTGACGAGCCTGAAAACCTCACTGGTGGTGTTGTTGACGCTATCAACTCTGCAAGCCAGGGCGTTTCTAAGGTAGAGGCAGCTGATGGCAAGTTTAACTTCCAGAACGTAGAGAAGGCATGGGTTTACGATGCAAGCGGCGTACTCGTTAAGTACCTCGTTAACCCGACATCGTTCGACGCTCAGCAGCTCGCTTCAGGCGTTTACCTCGTGAAGATGCAGAACGGCAACATCATCCGTTCGCAGAAGCTCGTGAAGTAAAAGTAAAAAAGTAAAAGAGTAAAAAGCCCCTCCCAACCCTCCCCGTCGGGGAGGGCTAAGGATAGCTTAAAGAGGCTTGGTTCGGCTTAGTTTTCTCGGCTTATAAAGGCTTAAGAAGGCTTAGTTCGGCTTAGGTAAAACAACAATAGGAAAGGCGCAACCGCACGGGTTGCGCCTTTTTTCATAGCAAAACTGCGCATTTGTTTGTTTTTCTCATCGCAAAAGTGTAGTTTTGCAGAATAAAACCCTAAGGAGCATGACAGAGAAAAACGAAAGAAGGTTGCCAGTTGGCTTGCAGTCTTTTACAGAAATCCGAAGAAAGAAGTATTTGTATGTTGACAAGACCGATATTATTTGGAATCTTGCCAATAAAAACAAGAAGTACAATTACTTGAGTCGCCCACGTCGATTTGGAAAGTCGGTGTTGGTAGACACGCTTCAAGCCTATTTCGAAGGTAGAAGAGAGCTGTTTGAGGGTTTAAAGATAATGCAGTTGGAGAAAGACTGGGTGAATCGTCCGGTCGTACGTTTAGATATGAGTCTTGGAGGAGCTGATGAGCAGGCTCTGCGTTCGTATCTGGATATGGCATTTCGTGATTACGAAAAGGCGTGGAATGTGGAAACGGTTTCGGGGTATTCTCTTGCAAACAGATTCCATAATATCATTGTCAGTGCATATAAAAAAACGGGTGAGCAGGTGGCTATCCTAATAGATGAATACGACTCTCCGTTGCAGCATTCGTGGCACACACCTGATCATGAAGCCTGTACCTCTGTTTATCGCGAAGTGTTTGCAGTGCTTAAAGCCGACGACCAGTATGAGCGTTTTGTCTTTCTTACAGGCATAACCAAGTTTACGCAAATATCGCTCTTCTCGGTTCTAAACAATATAAGCAATATTAGTTTTGAGGCTCCATACGCAGCTGTTTGTGGTATAACAAAGTCGGAGATAAAAGAGTACTTCCGACCAGAGATAGCAAGTATGGCAGAGCAAAATGGTTGGACGGAGGATGATACTGTGCAGCACTTGAAGGACTACTATGACGGCTATCATTTTAGTCATAATAATATGGTAGATGTGTTCAATCCGTTCAGTCTGATAAATGCTTTGGCTGATGGCGAGCTGCGCAACTATTGGGCAGCATCGGGTGCTACATCGTTACTGCCGAAATTCGTTGACGACATGGAAATAAGATTGAATGACTTCGACCACAGTGCACTGCCAAGTACAATAATAGAGACTTCGGATGTAACGGGTGGTGGTGCAGAGTTGTTCCTTTATCAGTCGGGTTATCTTACAATAAAAGGATATGACGAGGGCGTTTATTTCCTTGGTATTCCTAATCAAGAAGTTCGTCAGTCGCTCAATAGTATTGTGCTTCCGGCGTTGGCGATGCGCCGTAATGGTGACATCCAGTCTGCACAAGCCATGCTTACGGTGCATCTTCGCAATGGCAATTTGCCTGAGGCGAAGAAATTGCTGAAGGCTTTAATAGCAGACGTTCCATACAGTAACAAGAAACTTGCGAGTATGGATATGGAGGAACGCTATCGCTTGATTATGAGCACTATCTTCAATGCTATAGGCTTCCGTGTGGAAGTGGAGCATATGCTCTCAACGGGCAGGATAGACATCGTTGTGGAAACACCGCGTATCATTTATGTCATGGAGTTGAAGCTATCGAACAATGGTGGTATTTCTGCTGCCGAACAACAGATATGTGAAAATCGCTATATAGAGCCTTTCAAGGCAGACGGACGTAAGGTTATAGCCCTTGCTGTTGAACTCGATGCTATGGGCAAGGGACTTGTAGATTGGAAAGTTTGCCAAAGCAATTGAGAGAGTTTTTGTTCTATTGGCGTGAATAAATAAAAACAAAGAAAAAATGAACAAAACAGTAATTCTAACGCTTACAGCAGCAGCCCTGCTGTCGACAACCGACGCTATGGCACAGTTGAAATATCCGGCAACGGCGAAGGACAACACCGTTGACGAGTACTTCGGAGAGAAGGTGGCAGACCCGTATCGCTGGTTGGAGAACGACACGAGCGCAGCCACGGCAGAGTGGGTGAGAGAGGAGAACCTCGTGAGCCGGAAATATCTCGACAACATACCCATGCGCAAGGCGATACTGAAGCGCCTGAAGGAGACCGCTAACTACGAGAAGCGCGGCATGACATTCGAGCGCGGCGGCAAGTGGTACGCCTACCGCAACGACGGACTGCAGAATCAGGCGGTGCTCTACCAGATGGACCGCTACGACGCGCCCGTCAGCGAGTGGCGCGTGTGGCTCGACCCGAACACGCTGAGCACCGACGGCACGGTGGCACTGAAGAGCACCACGTTCTCGCACGACGGCAAGTATATGGCGTATGTCATCTCGCGCAACGGATCGGACTGGGAGGAGATATACGTGAAGGACGTGGCGACGGGCAAGACGCTCGACGACCATATCGTGTGGGCGAAGTTCACGAAAGCCACATGGGTGGGCGACGGCTTCTACTACAGTGCGTACGACGCGCCCGAGAAAGGCAAGGAGACATCAGCCAAGAACGCCGTGCAGAAGATATACTACCACCGCATAGGCACACCGCAGAGCGACGACCGCCTGTTCTATCAGAACCCGTCGCAGCCGCTGCGCTTCTACGAGGTGAGCGTGAACAAGGAGGAGACCGTGATGTACCTCACTGAGGCAGGCATGGACAACGGCAACAACCTCTACGTGCGCGATATGACGCAGGCAGATGCGCAGTTCATACAGATGTGCTCCGACTCGCGCTATATCTACTCGCCTGTGGAGACCGTCGGCAACCGTATGTACATACTCACCAACGCCGGTGCACCGAAGTACCGACTCATGGTGGCAGACGTGAGCAACCCGGGCTACGCCGACTGGAAAGAGCTGGTGGGCGAGGGCGAGAGTGTGCTCGAGGACGTGACGTTCACCGCCGACAACCGCATGATACTGCAGTATGCCAAGGACAACTGCAACCAGCTTTACGTTTATGACACCGACGGCAACCGACTCAGTGAGATTGAGCTACCCACATTCGGCACAACATCCGTGAGCGGTGCACGCGGACAGAAAGAATTGTTCTACTCGTTCACATCGTACACCACACCAGGTGCCATCTACAGCTACGATATGGCTACGGCGAAGAGCACGTTGCTGTCTACGCCGAAGCTCGCATTCCGCACACAGGACTACGTCACGGAGATGCTTTTCTACACCTCGAAGGACGGCACACGCGCTCCGCTTTTCATCACGCACAAGAAGGGGCTGAAGTTGAACGGCAAGAACCCACTGCTGCTCTACGGCTACGGCGGCTTCAACGTGACGTACAAACCACACTTCCTGTCGAACATGATTCCGTTCATGGAGCGCGGCGGCGTATATGTTCACGCCGTGCTGCGCGGTGGCGGTGAGTATGGCGAGCAATGGCACGTGGCAGGCACGAAGCTGCAGAAGCAGAACGTGTTCGACGACTTCATCTCGGCAGCCGAATACCTTATTAATAAAGGCTACACCTCAAAGAACTATCTCGCCATACAGGGCGGAAGCAACGGCGGACTCCTCGTCGGAGCCTGTATGACGCAGCGCCCCGACCTCTTCCGCGTCTGCCTGCCCGCAGTAGGCGTTATGGATATGCTGCGCTATCATAAGTTCACTATCGGTTGGAACTGGGCGCCCGACTACGGCACATCTGAAGATTCGAAGGAGATGTTCGACTATCTGAAGGCTTACTCGCCGCTTCACACGCTGAAGCCCGGCGTGCACTATCCGGCTACGCTCGTCACCACAGCCGACCACGACGACCGCGTGGTGCCAGCCCATTCGTTCAAGTTCGCGGCACGCCTGCAGGAGTGTCAGGGCGGCACGGCTCCCGTGCTCATCAGTATCGGCGTGAACGCCGGACACGGCGGAGGAAAGCCGCTGGCAAAACGACTCGAAGAGACTGCAGATGCCATCAGCTTCACGCTCTGGAACATGGGCGTGAAGAAATAATCATGGAATAAGGCAAGAGGGACACGCCCGACAGGGCATCAAGAACAAACAGAGAAAAACAAGATGGTACCACAGGAATATCAGAAGTTCTACTTGAAAGACGTGACGTTCGTCAATCTGATGATGCGTCGCATATACAACGTGCTCATCGTGGCTAACCCCTACGACGCGTTCATGCTCGAGGACGACGGACGCGTTGAGGAGAAGATATACAACGAGTATGTGGAGCTCGGTCTGCGCTATCCGCCTACGTTCACACAGGTGAGCACCACGGAGGAGGCGCGACAGGTACTACGTACAATGCACATCGACCTCGTAATCTGTATGCCGGGCAACGCCGACAACGACGCGTTCAGCGTGGCGCGTGACATAAAGGCGGAGTTCCCACATATGCACTGCATAGTGCTCACGCCCTTCTCGCATGGCATCACGAAGCGCATGGAGAACGAAGACCTCTCCATCTTCGACTACGTGTTCTGCTGGCTCGGCAACACCAACCTCATTCTCTCCATTATCAAGCTGATAGAGGACAAGATGAACCTTGAGCACGACATCGACGAGGGTGGCGTGCAGATGATATTGTTGGTGGAGGACAGCATACGCTTCTACAGCTCCATACTGCCCAATCTCTACAACTACATACTCGCGCAGAGCAAACGCTTCTCTACCGAGGCGCTCAACCGCCACGCTGCTTCGCTGCGTATGCGTGGCAGACCGAAAGTGGTGTTGGCACGCAACTATGAGGAGGCGATGGCACTCTACGAACGCTACTCGGACAACGTGCTCGGTGTGATTAGCGACGTGCGCTTCCCCATACACGGCGTGAAGGACAGCGAGGCGGGTCTGAAGTTGATGCGCGAGATAAGAAAGACCGACCCCTACCTGCCGCTGATACTCGAAAGCTCGGAGTCGGAGAACCGCGCAAAGGCAGAGGCAGAAGGCTTCCGCTTCGTAGATAAAAACTCGAAGAAGATGTCGCTCGACCTGCATAAGATGCTCGAGGAACACCTCGGCTTCGGCGACTTCATCTTCCGCGACCCGAAGACAAAGGCGGAGATAATGCGCATCCACTCGCTGAAGGAGCTGCAGGACAATATCTTCAAGATTCCCGACGATTCGATGCTCTACCACATCTCGCGCAACCACATGAGCCGCTGGCTGTCGGCGCGTGCCATCTTCCCCGTGTCGATGTTTCTGAAGACCGTGACGTGGGAGCGACTGAAGGATATCACAGCCCACCGCGAGATTATCTTCGACGCCATTGTGCAGTACCGCCACATGAAGAATATTGGCGTGGTGGCGGTGTTCGACCGCATGAAGTTCGATGCTTACTCCCACTTCGCACGCATCGGCGAGGGTTCGCTCGGCGGAAAGGGTAGAGGTTTGGCGTTCCTCGACAACATCATCAAGACACATCCCGAATTCAACTCGCTGGAGGGAGCCACTGTGCAGATACCGCGCACCGTGGTGCTCTGTACCGATGTGTTCGACCAGTTCATGGTGCAGAACAATCTCTACCATATTGCGCTCAGCGATGCCTCGGACGACGAGATACTGCGCCACTTCCTGCGTGCACAGCTGCCCGACTCGCTCATAGCCGACTTCTTCACGTTCTTCGAGGCGGTGAAGAGCCCGATAGCCATACGCTCGTCGTCGTTGCTCGAGGACGCCCACTATCAGCCCTTCGCCGGCATCTACTCTACGTACATGATTCCGTACCTCGACGACAAGTATGCCATGCTTGAGATGTTGGCGTGCGCCATAAAAGGTGTCTATGCCTCGGTCTACTATCGCGACTCGAAGGCTTACATGACAGCCACGAGCAATGTCATCGACCAGGAGAAGATGGCGGTGATACTGCAGGAAGTGGTGGGCAAGCAGTTCGACGGACGCTATTACCCGAACATATCGGGCGTGCTGCGCTCGCTCAACTACTACCCCATAGGCGACGAGCGTGCTGAGGATGGCATCGCCTCGCTCGCGCTGGGCTTGGGCAAGTATATCGTCGACGGCGGACAGACGCTGCGCGTGTCGCCATACCATCCGCACCAGGTGTTGCAGACCTCCGAACTGGAGACGGCACTGCGCGAGACGCAGACACGCTTCTACGCTCTCGACACGCAGCATGTGGGCAACGACTTCAAGGTGGACGATGGTTTTAATATCCTAAATCTGAAGGTGAAGGAGGCGGAGCGCGACAACTCGCTCAACTTTATCGCCTCAACCTACGACCCCTATGACCAGGTGATACGCGACGGACTGTACGAAGGTGGCAGAAAGGTGATATCGTTCGCCGGAGTGCTGCAGCAGGGTGTGTTCCCACTGCCCGAGCTGCTGCAGATGTCGATGCGTTTCGGTGCAGAAGCTATGCGCCGACCAGTGGAGATAGAGTTTGCATGTAACCTCAACGCCGACCGCACAGGGTCGCTCTACCTGCTGCAGATACGTCCCATTGTCGACCAGAAGCAGATGCTCGACGAAGACCTTGCGGCGATACCCGACGACCACTGTCTGCTGCGCTCGCACAACTCGCTCGGGCATGGTGTGACGGAAGACGTGACCGACGTGGTGTACGTGAAGACCGACGACCGCTTCTCGGCTGCCAACAACCCGACGATAGCACGCGAAATAGAAAAACTGAACAAGGAATATCTCGACCGCGGCACAAACTACGTGCTTGTGGGTCCGGGTAGATGGGGTTCGAGCGATTCGTGGTTGGGCATACCCGTGAAGTGGCCGCACATCTCGGCTGCGCGTGTCATCGTGGAGGTGGCGCTGAAGAACTACCGCGTAGACCCAAGTCAAGGTACGCACTTCTTCCAAAATCTCACATCGTTCGGTGTGGGCTACTTCACCATCGACGAGAACCGCAACGATGGCTGCTTCCACAAGGCTGCGCTCGACGCAATGCCGACTGTAGAAGAAACAGAACACGTGCGCGTGGTGCGCTTCGAGAAAGGACTAAGAATAATGATGGATGGAAAGAAAGGTGAAGGAGTGATTGCCGCTATATGATAAAGCGATGCCCATAGGGGGTGCAGCAGTCTCTGCTGCACCAACCAAGCAGTTGGTACACTTCTTGGTTGGTGTGTTTCTTGGTTGGTGTGTTTCTTGGTTGGTGCAGTTCTTGGTTGGTTGGTGCACTTGAGACAAGTGCACCCCCTGTGGTGTGGTCGGCTTACTTAACAGCGATGCACTCTACCTCGACCAAAGCGTTCTTCGGCAGAGTCTTCACTGCGACTGCAGAGCGAGCCGGAAACGGCTGTGAGAAGAATTCGGCGTAAACCTCGTTCATGGCAGCAAAGTCAGCCATGTCGCTGAGGAATACAGTAGTCTTGACAACATGCTGCAGGTCGGTACCTGCTTCCTCGAGGATGTGCTTAGCGTTGGTGAGCGACTGGCGTGTCTGCTCCTTTACGCCGCCCTCTGCGAATGCGCCTGTTGCAGGGTCGATAGGCAACTGGCCCGATGCGAATACCATGCCGTTAGCCTCTACAGCCTGTGAGTACGGACCGATAGCTGCTGGCGCTTTCTCTGTGTTAATCTGTTTGTTCATAGTTCTTTTGGGTTTAAAATGTTATTGTTAGTCTTTTTTACTTTAGCAGGAGACAAGTGCCCCCTCTTCCTGCTGCAAAAGTACACTAAAAACTGGAGAAAACGAAACTTTTGTGCTTGTTAAATAATTCTAAATATTCGTTGCTACTTATTGCATATCACTTCTATATAATAAAAAATGTGTAATTTTGCAGACCGATTATTTGGGGATACACTTAGAGTCCCCTGCATGAGGGTGTTAATAGCGTTTGTCGAAAAGGCCAGACGGCGTGGTTAGTGAATCGCTCGTGCAAGAAAAATAAATGTTTTTTAGTAGTAATATTTTAATTAAAAAAATGAACACTTTAAGTTACAAGACTATTTCCGTTAACAAGGAAACAGCTAAGAAGGAGTGGGTGGTTATCGATGCCACAGACCAGGTTGTAGGTCGTCTCTGCTCTAAGGTAGCAAAGCTCATCCGCGGAAAGTACAAGCCTACTTTCACTCCGCACGTAGACTGCGGTGACAACGTTATTATCATCAACGCTGCTAAGGCAGTTTTCACAGGTAAGAAGGAAACTGACAAGGTCTACACACGTTATACTGGCTATCCTGGTGGACAGCGCTTCAACACTCCGGCAGAGCTCCGCAAGCGTCCGGACGGTATGGACAAGATTATCCGTCACGCTGTGAAGGGTATGCTCCCGAAGGGTCCGCTCGGTCGTCGTCTTCTCGACAACCTCTATATCTATGACGGTACAGAGCACAAGCACGAGGCACAGCAGCCGAAGGCTATCGATATTAACCAGTATAAATAAAGCATAAGACATGGAAATGATTAATGCAATTGGTCGCCGTAAGAGTGCCGTAGCTCGTGTATATCTCACAGAGGGCACCGGTAAGATCACTATCAATAAGGAAGAACTCACAAAGTATTTCCCATCAGCAATCCTGCAGTACGTTGTTAAGCAGCCGCTGCTCCTGCTCGGTGTGGAAGAGAAATATGACATCAAGGTAAACCTCGACGGTGGCGGCTTCACAGGTCAGAGCCAGGCTCTTCGCCTCGCTATCGCTCGCGCACTCGTTAAGGTTAACGCTGAGGACAAGAAGACTCTCAAGGTACAGGGCTTCCTCACACGCGACGCTCGTGAGGTTGAACGTAAGAAGCCGGGTCAGCCGAAGGCACGCCGTCGCTTCCAGTTCAGCAAGCGTTAATATCAAACAGTCTTGGTGTCTTTCTATGCTGCTGCTTGATGCGGCGGCTTAGAATGCTCCGGACAACGTTTAGCATCCAAACTCGCGAGACCGAACATTCGTTACTCGTGGGCTGGTTCAATTCAACTCAAAGGAAAGTAAACAATTTTAACAAACAAAGAAAATGTCAAGAACAAATTTTGACCAGTTGTTAGAGGCAGGCTGTCACTTTGGCCACCTCCGTCGTAAGTGGAATCCGGCAATGGCTCCTTATATCTTCATGGAGCGCAATGGTATTCATATCATCGATTTGCACAAGACCGTAGCTAAGGTTGACGAGGCTGCAGAGGCTCTCAAGCAGATCGCAAAGTCAGGCAAGAAGATCCTGTTCGTCGCTACTAAAAAACAAGCTAAGGACGTAGTTGCTGAGAAAGCAGCGAGCGTAAACATGCCTTACGTTATCGAGCGTTGGCCGGGCGGTATGCTCACCAACTTCCCGACAATCCGCAAGGCTGTTAAGAAAATGGCGAACATCGACAAGCTCATGAACGACGGTACATTCTCAAAGCTCTCTAAGCGTGAGCTTCTGCAGGTGACACGTCAGCGCGCTAAGCTGGAGAAGAACCTCGGTTCTATCGCTGACTTGACTCGCCTCCCGAGCGCTTTGTTCGTTGTCGACGTTATGAAGGAGAACATCGCAGTGCGCGAGGCTAACCGCCTCGGTATCCCCGTGTTCGCTATGGTCGACACCAACTCTGACCCACGCAACATCGACTACATCATCCCGGCTAACGACGACGCTAAGGATTCTATCGACGTAGTTCTCTCAGCTTGCTGCGGTGCTATCGCAGAAGGTCTTGAGGAGCGCAAGGTAGAGAAGGCTGACGAGAAGGCTGCTGCTGAGCAGAAGGAGGGCAAGGCTCCTCGCAAGGCTCGCAAGGAAGAGGCTGAGGCTGCTGAGTAAGCAACTATAATACATATAAATCGGAAATTCTTTAATTCGTAAATCAAGATTTTGGAATGGAGAATTTCCGATTTTTAGGTTAAAAAGCAATCAATCATCAATAATTAATAATTAATTAATAACTTAAGAAAAATGGCTGTTTCAATTGAAGACATCAAGAAACTTCGCGCTATGACAGGTGCTGGTCTTGCAGACGTAAAGAAGGCTCTGACAGAGGCAGAAGGTGATTTCGATAAGGCAAAGGACTTGCTCCGTGAGCGTGGACTCGCTATCGCTGCAAAGCGTTCAGACCGCGAGACATCTAACGGTTGTGTACTCGTTAAGAAGGTAGGCAGTTTCGCTGCTATCATCGCTCTCAAGTGTGAGACCGACTTCGTGGCTAATGGTGCTGACTTCATCAAGCTCACATCTGATATCCTCGACGCTGCTATCGCTGCTAAGGCTCAGACTCTCGACGAGGTTAAGGCTTTGGCTCTCGGCGAGTCTGACGTTCAGGCTGCTGTTACAGCACGCTCAGGTATCACTGGCGAGAAGATGGAGCTCGACGGCTACTGCGTACTCGAGGGTGAGAACGTAGAGGTTTACGACCACATGAACAAGCACACTCTCTGCACAATGGTGCAGCTCAACAAGGAGAACGCTGAGGTAGGTCACAAGATCGCTATGCAGGTAGCTGCTATGAAGCCGCTCGCACTCGACGAAAGCTCAATCTCTGAGGATATGAAGAACGAGGAGTTCAAGGTAGCTGTTGAGAAGACTAAGGAAGAGCTCGTAGAGAAGGCAGTGAATGCTGCTCTCCACAAGGCTGGTCTCAACCCGAACCACTTCGACTCTGAGGACCACATCGAGTCTAACCAGGGCAAGGGCTGGATCACAGCAGAGGACGTAGCTAAGTTCCGCGAGATCAAGGAGACTGTAGGCGCTGAGGCTACAGCTAAGCTCAACCCGACAATGATTGAGAACATCGCTAAGGGTCGCGTTGCAAAGTTCCTCAAGGAGGTTTGCCTCGTTAACCAGGAGTTCCAGTTCGGCGACGAAGCTAAGCAGAACGTTGCTGGCTATCTCAAGGCTCAGGACAAGGATCTGAAGATCGTTGCTTACAAGCGCTTCACTCTTGCTGCTGAGTAATTAGAGAAATCAATTACGCATAATTAATATTGGAGCCGTAGAGGGTGAATAGCCTTCTGCGGCTTTTTAATTTTCATTGCTTATGAAGATATTTGCTGTAGGTATGAACTACCTCGAACACAATAAAGAGCTGCATGGTGCGTTATATAAACCAGAGGAGCCCGTTATCTTTACAAAAGCCGACTCGGCACTGCTGAAGGATCACAAACCCTTCTTCATCCCCGATCACCTCGGACGCATCGACTATGAGACTGAACTTGTTGTGCGCATTTCGCGCCTCGGCAAGACTATCTCTGAGCGTTTCGCTCCGCGTTATTACGATGCCGTGACGGTGGGCATCGACTTCACCGCACGCGAGTTGCAGAAGAAGTTGCGCGCCGAGGGTAAGCCGTGGGAACTGTGCAAGGGCTTTGATGGTTCGGCTGCGATAGGCGACTGGGTGCCGTTGGAGAAGTTCCGCGACGTGCAGGCAATCCATTTCCACCTCGACATCAACGGCAAGACCGTGCAGGAGGGATGCACCAGCGACATGCTCTATCGTGTAGACGAGCTGATCGCGTACATCTCGCAGTTCTTCACGCTGAAGACCGGCGATATTCTATTCACTGGTACACCCGCAGGCGTGGGTCCGGTGAACATCGACGACAAGCTGGAGGGCTACCTTGAAGACCGCAAAGTGCTGGAGTTCAGCTGCAAGTAGAACTGTAGGGGAAGTTCTCCCACAGAATACACAGATTTCACGGAAGGGACTGCTAAGATATTCTCCCACAGATGTCACAGATGTACACAGATATATGAGGGTATGGCATCCCTGCCATGCCCACGCAGCCATCCAAACTTCTGTGTTCATCCGTGAATTCCGTGGGTGTACTTACACCAAACATCTGTGTTCATCCGTGAAATCCGTGGGAGTATAAACGTTCTTGTAGGACACACGGCACTATCCGTTGGATAACGCGGTTCCTAACACTTGTGGAAACAAATAAAGAAAAGACATGAAATTACGCCATACCATATTAATGCTGCTGACAGTCTGCGCAGTGCTACCCGCAAGTGCCCAGCAGTTCTTCCACCTCACAGCCGATGAGCTGCGTGTCGATACCTTGTACGCACTGCAGTTCACACACGTCACGCCTCTGCCCGAAGCGTGGCGCGACTCCGTGTACACCGTCAGCGTTGTCTATCCTGAGTATGCGGACATGCGAGCTACGGATGTGGCGAACTACAAGCGCATCGAGAGCGAACTGCCCGACGCAGAGCCACGTGTGGAGACCCACGTGACGTACGACCGCAAGCGAGCGTCGCTCCTCACTACCGTCAACCCCGTGGTGTACCGCGACGGACGCTACAAGCAGCTCGTGAGTTTCATGTTGCGCTGCGAGGCACGTGCCAAGGACGACGTGCACCGCAAGGCGGCGTTGAGCGCAGGAGTCGTGCGTGCAGATGCTCAGGTGAACGTGTGGGACACGCTGCCTGCGGCAAAGCGCTATGCCAAGCAGAGCGTACTACGCGAGGGACGTTGGGCGAAGATAAGTGTGGCAGAGTCGGGTATTCATCAGCTCACCTCGGCACTCGTGCGTCAGGCGGGCTTCACCGATATTAATAAGGTGAAGATATATGGATATGGCGGAAATCTAATCAACGAGACACTCGAAGCGAAAGACCTCGTGGAGCAGGACGACCTGAAGGAAGTGCCCACCTGCGAGGTGGATGGCAAGCGACTCTTCTACGCTCGCGGTCCAGTGTCGTGGGAGACCGAAACTGCCGAACGCCGAACGCGCAACTACTACTCAAACTATGGCTATTACTTCCTCACCGAGGACACATCGTCTGAGCCTGCGAAGGTAGACTACGACACGTTCGTCGCTTCGTTCTACCCCTCACCCGACTTCTATCACGACCTGCATGAGCAGGATGGCTACTCATGGTACAAGGGTGGACGCAACTTCTTCAGTGCGCAGCAGGTATCGCAAGGCTCATACACGACTGTCGACATCCCTGAGAACCCCAACGCCACGAAGGGCAATCTCTACGTTGTGGTAACGTCGAGCAACTACTGCAAGGTGCAAGTGGAGTACAACGACTCCATCGTGGGCACGTTGCAGACCTCTAACTCCAACAATAGTTACATCTACGGCTGCGAGAGTCGTGGCACCTACCGCGTACCAGCCGTGAAGGGCACGGCGAAGGTGAAGCTCTCGGTGCTTAGCGGTTCTAATCCGATGCGCCTCGACATGGTGTCGATGGCGTGGAACAAGCCGCGCCCACTGCCCGACCTCAAGACTGCTACCTTCCCCGTACCTAATTACGTGTACAACATAATGAACCAGAACCACCATGCCGACCCACAAGCCGACTTGGTGATTATCATACCTACGTCGCAGAAACTGCTGAAGCAGGCGCAGCGACTGAAGGCGTTCCACGAGCAGCACGACTCGATGACGGTGAACCTTGTGCCTGCCGACGAACTCTATAATGAGTTCTCGAGTGGTACCCCCGATGCTTCGGCGTACCGCCGCTACATGAAGATGCTCTACGACCGTTCCACTGGCGAGAACGACCGTCCGAAGTACTTGTTGCTCTTCGGCGACTGTCTGTGGGACAACCGCATGATTACATCTCACAACACGGGTAAGAGCACCGACGACTATCTCTTGGCGTTCGAGAGCGAGAACTCATACGACCGTCGTGTCTGCTACATCGACGACAGCTTCCATGCTATGCTCGACGACGGCGAAGGTTTGAAACCGATGTATGTCGACAAACTCGACATCGGCGTGGGACGTTTCCCCGTAGTGAGCGATGCGGAGGCGAAGATAATGGTGGACAAGACCATCAACTACGCCGAGAATAGCAACGGCGGTTCGTGGCAGAACACGATAATGTTCATGGGCGATGACGGCGATAGCAATCTGCACATGAAGGATGCCAATCTTGTGGCTAACCAAGTGGCAGCGGCACATCCGCAGTATGTTGTGAAGAAGGTGATGTGGGATGCCTACAAGATGCAGGCTGGTGCCGCGGGCAATAGCTATCCCGAGGTGACGAACGTCGTAAAGAAGCAACAGCAGCAGGGCGCACTCATCATGGATTATGCAGGACACGGCTCCGAGATACTTATCTCGCACGAGAAGGTGCTTGGCATAAGCGACTTCGCTGAGTTCACCAATAAGAACATGCCACTATGGGTGACAGCCTCGTGCGATATCATGCCGTTCGACAACGGTGAGGCTACTATCGGCGAGACGGCACTGCTCAACTCTAAGGGCGGAGCAATGGCGTTCTATGGTACCACGCGCACCGTGTATGCTTCGTACAACACCACGCTCAACTCGGCGTTTATGAAACATGTACTCACCTATGAGACTGACGGCAAACCGATAGCCCTCGGCGAGGCTGTGCGCCGTGCGAAGAACGAAATGAACGGAAAGAGTCTGGCAGAAAACTCGCTGCAGTACTCGTTGCTCGGCGACCCTGCACTACGTCTGC
>ENA-UESH01000537-UESH01000537.1-human-gut-metagenome-genome-assembly--contig:-NODE-537-length-35468-cov-39.253483_pt1 | contig 35468 bp, 36 predicted proteins | sample MGYA00243001_ERZ508002 | MGnify/ENA primary metagenome ERZ508002 (study PRJEB26167, sample SAMN06115447) | human gut metagenome | host: Homo sapiens | place: China:Anhui | collected 2015-08-07... | reverse complement strand
TTGCTTGTATTCTTTGGTGATGTGTCTTTCTTTTCCCTTATTGAAGCGTAGGGCGTATTCTTCCATATACTTGTCAAGATTGTCAAGATAAATGTTGGCCAGTATAGGACTGATATTACCGCCTTGTGGGGTTCCCTTGTTTGTATTATGAAACCTCCAGTCTTCAATATATCCTGCATTCAACAACTTGCGAATGAGCCTTAGAAATCTATCATCGTCAATCCGTTTCCGCAAAGTTGCAATCAATACATTATGGTCTATGTTGTCGAAGAATCCTTTGATGTCTCCCTCCACAAACCATTTTGTACCTGTGAATGTCTTTTGGATATGGGTCAGTGCGGTGTGGCAGCTTCTGTTTGGCCTAAATCCATGCGAGGTGTTTGCAAACACCTCTTCATAGATGGCTTCGAGAATCATGCGCACTACCTCCTGTACAAGTTTGTCCTCAAAAGAAGGAATCCCAAGCGGTCTTTTCTTCCCGTTTTTCTTGGGTATGTATATCCTCTTTGCCGGATTTGGCTTGTAAGACTCATCCCTTAGAGATGCAATGACCTTGTTTATTCTTTGAAGGCTCATCCGGTTGATGGTTTTTCCATCCGTACCGGGTGTCATGTTGCCAGGTTTGGCGTAAATACGCTGGTAAGCAACATGAAACATCTCCTCATTGAATAAGATACGGTACAGCCTTTCAAACTTGTAATCCGAAACCTTACCATGCTTGTTTAAAGCTTCTAATACTTGCTTTGGACTTCTCATAATGTCTCGCACATTTTCCATTGTTTGTATTAAGTTATCTAACTGCTTCCCTTCGCCATGTACAAGGCTTTCCCTTGCTCGGACTACTACGGAAGCTCCGTTCCCATGTCAGATATTCAGAGCCTTATGCCCATAGCCTTGCGGCGTTCTGATTTAGGGAATCCCCATTTGCTATCACAATAACTGTTTGGCGCGACTGACTGTCGGATGCGACTTACGTTCTATTCCGCTTATTGCGGTTGCTCTGAAGCCAGTTCCTGCCCCGTTGTAACTTCGGTTTACATGGGGGGCTTCAGCCCGACGTTAATCAAATACCTTTCGTCGGGGCTGGCACGTGTGCCGCAGAACTATCGTTCAACCAATCAGGCTTCATCCTCGTGTCTGTCTTTTCCTCTTGCCATGCAGTCGCAGCTTGGTATTTAGCTGACTAACGGCTTTACCGACATGCTTCTGTCACCTTTGGGTTTCCCCTCCAGCTAAGTCGTTGAGGATAGGTCTGTTGAACTCTAACCTAATCTCTTGCCATAGAGATATTTATTGTGTAACCTGTATGGGCGCATCAAAATCGAACCAGATATTCTTGGCGGTATCGACCTTGAAAGAGGGTGTCCGCTCCGTGCGGTACGGAGCGGAATACCACAGGGCGTTTCCTCTCTGTTTGGTCGGCTGAATCCCCATTGCGTTCAGGAAGTCCGCAATGGGAATCTCTCTCATCTGTCGAACGTCCATCAGTCCAGCATGATTTTCAATCCGACACCGTACTGGGTGTGAAAACGCTCCGTAGAACCTCCCCACAGACAACGTTCCCTGCCATAGAACAGCAACACCAATCTGTCCGTCAGATAGGTCTCCGCCTGCAAGGTGACGGCACCGCCATAAAGAAAGCCGTCCTTGTTGCGTAGCGTTGAGCCGTCAAAGAGCAGCTTCTTTCCGCCATTAACCGTCTCGTATCCAGCCAAGGCGGAAACACCTGCGGAGAGGAAGAAGGTCTTGCTCCCGTCGGAAAGCACACCAAAGAAGAAACCTCCCTCGCCCGTGAACTGCTCCACAGGTATACGCCTTTCCCGATAGGGATGGTACCTTCGGAGATACTCCGCCCCAAGCATCCATTGATGCCCGCCTTTGGTGTAGGTGGCAAGCGAAGCTCCGAACGTATAGCCCGTCTCATTCTTTGAAGAGGGAGAATAAAAACCATCCGCCATACCGGAGGTCAGGCGTATGCCTTTCATCTTGGGCAGACAGCGTTGGGCGTGCGCCTGTCCTGCAAAGAGGGCAAGCATCACGACAAACAGGAAAAATGCGAGCTTTCTCATATCACTTCACTTTGAGTTCGTTGATTTCCCTTGCACGCACAAGGTCTTCATTCTCCACGATAAAGGATTGGTGTCTTCCTCCGTTCTTCTCGTGCATCTCCACAATGAGCTGCTTGTCATCGGGGATGGTGAACTTTTGCAGGGTGAATACCGTGCGACCGCTCTTCTGCCCCGCCACGCAGGTGATGTAGTTGTAGGCACGCAGCGGAAGCAGTACCTGCTCCTGCATGGCGGTCTGCTTGGCGACCTTTTTGTCCACGATCTTAAACGTGATGAAGTCGATGTCGAACGGCACGTTGGACTTGTTGCGCAGTTCCGTATGGAAGTACAGCAGTCCGTTATGCGAATACAACCCTTTGAGCAGGTACTGAATACCGAAAGCCTTGCTGCCGATGTGCTTCACCGTCCGCCTGTCCTCCTTGTGAATGGATTTCATGATGAGCCTTACCAGCATCGGGCTTTCGCTTCCGAGTTCCTTGAGATAGACCTCCATAGCGTTGTTCGGACGGTTTACGCTCGCTCCGTCGTGGATAAAGTCCGCCATTTCCACATTGAGTAGTAGTGGCTCGCTTGCATACTTGACATTGAAGGTGTAGAATGCCCCGTCTTCGGTGATGACACTCATGTTCGTCTCTTCACGGAAGTCTTTAACCGTCGCTTTCACACGGATAACGTTTTCCGCACAGTCCGCCTTCCCCGCAATGAGATTGGGCGAACCCAAATCGACATAGCGCACGGCAGAGGGGAAGATGATGTGTACCGTCTTGTCGTAGGTGATTTCCAACCCGTGAGGCGGTATCATCCGCTCAAAGGCAATTTTGCGGGTCAGTCCCTGATAGAGGTCTCCGCTTGAAGTTGTTTCCTGTGCGTTGGCACAGACTGCGCCCAGCATCAGGGCGATGGCTAAAACTGTTCTTTTCATTTTTACTTTGGATTAAAGTGGTGAATAATAACTGTGAATTACTTGTTGTCCGGTTGGTAGAGCAATACCTTGTAACCAGCCTTCAGATGCACCTTGACGGTACGCATTTTCTTAGAGAAATACTGCGAGGTGCCTTGTATCAGTCCCTTCCCCAAATCAGCGGCAAGCTGTGCGCCCGCATCAGTGGAGAAGTTCATACTGCTGCCTGCGGAAGTACCCATTCCTGCGACAATCTCCTTGGCGGCACTGCGCTCCATCGAGCCGGGGATGAATATCCCAGCTTGTCCGTCCGTATCGTACACCGCCAACTCCACGGGGATGATGTTCCCGTGATATTCCAGCGAAGAAATGACAACGGCGAGCCGTTCGCCCTGTAGCTTTGTCGTTCCCACGACAAAGGCGTTGCGTGGAATCTCCCAGCCCGATACCAACATCGGCTCCAAGAGACGGAAACGTACGATTTGCCCGTCCGTAACCGTCTGGTTGTTATGCACACAGGCTGATATGGTGTTTCTCTCCGTCTGTGAGGCTGTCCCGATAGCAGTTTGAAATAGGAAATTTCTCTCCTTGACATATTCGGAGCGGAAAGTCGAGTCGCTCATCGGCTGCGCCAGAGCCGACACCACTTGCTCGCTCACGGGGGCAACGGGAAAGGCTACCGCCTTCCCGTTTCGGGTGGTTGCGACCGCTTCCCTTTCGGAAGCCGTCTCCCCATCCGAAACCAATGCCTTACTTGGCAACTGCTGTCCACCGCCCGACGGCATATACTTTGCTGCCAGTTGATAGGACTTTTCAAGCAATGCCATCTGGTCGTTTACGGTTATGGCAGGCGACTGCTGTTCGCTGCTCATACGGTTTTCCAACTCTGCCAAACGGGCACGCAGTTCCTCCTTTTCAGGGTCTTCTCTCGGTGCTTCATAGAAACTGCCGAGCGTGCGGTTGATGTCCTGATAGGCGGATGCCGAAGCGTGAAAGCCATCTTGCGGAGCAGAATGTCGGGACGTGTATCCCTCACTCTCATTCGAGGGGTCAGACTCCCAAGCGGACGCTTCGCCCGCTCCCTGTGAAGTCTCTCCTCCTGTCATTTCCCCGAACATGGAACTAAGGCTTTGCATGGCACGACTCCGTTCCTGCTCCTTCTGTTCCATCATCTCCTTCTCGTAGGCTTTCTTCTTGTCACCAATCAGTTCGGCTGCCATCGGGTCGGGCACTTCCGTGTTGAAGCCCTTTGCCTGTTTCTCCTCTTCTTTCTCCGACGGAGCGAAAATGAGCCACATGGAGCCTGCAAAAAGCAGGAACATCAGGGGATAAATGATAAATTTCTTTCGCCTTTGTCTCTCTTCCTCCGTCAGCTCAGGCGAGGTGCTCGTATCGAAGGCTGTCTTTCTTTTGAATGGGAACATAATCGTAATACTTTAATAGGTTGATACTGTCGTTGGGATAAAGCCGCCTTACTTCGGGGGCTTCAATATGCTCGATTGCCGGCAACGTTTGCTCTTCGGAGTCTCCATCGGAGAAGATGCGGTACAAATCGTTGAAGAAAACGTAGTTGGCAAGGAGGGCGAAGAAAAGAAGCATCGTCAGGACGACATACAGCCTCAGATGAGCGGGGATGCGTCCGCACAGGCGGCGAAGTCTTGCCTCCATTCCCTCCTGCATCATTTGGAACAGACTTTTCTTTTTCATCGCTTACGGGTACTGATGTCCTTGTTCTCGACAATCTCGAACCCTTCGATATTGAAGCCATTCGGATTGTCATCGCTGCGGCTCGTATTGAGCAGGCGACATACGGTCACGAGACTGCGCTCGGTCACATTGGTGGCACGGATAATCATCTGCCGGGCATGCGTCCGTACCGCATAGGGATAGCGGTCGAAGTCACAGAGTACGCTGTCCACCTGTACGACCTGATTGATATTTCCCGCCACGATACGGTTGTAGTACCCTTTCTCTGAGAAATCCCGATAGTAGTTGTAGGCACTCTTGTCCGCCAAGAGCAGCGCACGGGAGATATTCCCCTCGATGGCACTCTTATCGGGCGAAAGGGTGAAGAACAACTCGTGGAAGCGGCGCACATGCTCCTTGGCTTCCGCGGGTCTGTTCTGCGACAGATCCTGCGACAGGGCGAGCATCAGCGACTTTTCCCCATCCAGCACATAGATTTTCTGCCTTTGGGCTTCGGCAAAGGAGTAGGCACTCCATACCGAATAGCCAGCAAGGAGAACGCACAGGCAGACGACGACCAAGGTAAAGAGGCGTATCTGCCTGAAACTTGTTTCGATATTCTTTAATGACTTAAATTCCATAGCTTTTTAATTTTGTTCGGATGATTCCGGTGATTTATTTCCTCCCCGATGGAACAATCTTCCGGCAACGTCTTTGGCTTTGCTCCCCGCATAGCTCATTGCGTTTCGTGCGTGTCCTCCGGCAAAACCGCCAACGGCTCCACCTACGGCACCTGCGATACCGGCACCCTTTCCTGCCGCATAGTTCACGTTCTTGCCGAAGTTACCCGCTCCACCTGCCTGTATCACCCAGCCTGCAACCGTGGGAATGGTGAAGTAGCCGATGATACCGATAACCATGAAGACGAGATACACGCCGTTCGAGGCATCTATCGTATAGGTAGGGTCGTTCTGCAACTGCGTGATGTCATGTTTGAGCATCAGCTCCTGAATCTTTGCCAGCATCGAACTGAACAAGTCCGCCACGGGCAACCACAGGTAGATGGAGATATACCTTGTGAACCATTGCGTGAGGGTGCTCTGAAAACCGTCCCATACGGAGATGGCAAAGGCTATCGGTCCCAAGATGGAGAGTACAATCAGAAAGAATGTCCGAAGCGTGTCGATGAGCAAGGCGGCAGCAGCAAAAAGCAGTTCCAAGAGTTCCCGCACCATATTGCGAAGCGATTTCTTGAGGTTGTACATACTGCGTTCCACATACATTCCCGCCATCGTCGCCATATCCGAGGGAGCAATACCGAGTTCATCCAGTTTCTTGTCGAACTCCTCATTGCTGACCAGATAGGCTGTTTCGGGATTCTTCACCATCGCCTCGTACTCCAGCTTGTCCCGCAACTTGCGGTATTCGTCCATACTGAAGGTCTGCTTTTCGAGCATCTTGTGCGTCCCTTGCACAACGGGACTGAGTACCCCGTTGATAGTCTCCAGCACCATCGGAAAGAAGAGAATGCAAAGACCGAGCGCAAAGGGACGGAGCAACGGATAGACGTCAATGGGTTCGGCACGAGCCAAGGTCTGCCACACCCGAAGTGCCACATAAAAGAGCGCGCCCAAGCCCGCAATGCCTTTGGCGACACCTATCATGTCGCCGCACATCGGCATCATCTCCGTGTAAAGGGTACGGAGGACTTGGTGCAGGTTGTCAAATTCCGCTCCCATACCTACCAATACCTTTCGTTGTCCGTTCCATAGAGCGAAAGCACCCGGTCAGTGTCCTGCTGCTTCTTGGCTCTGAGGTAGCTCACGGAGATGTTCTTGTTCGTGTAGTAACGCACGAGGTTGCGGTAGTCCCGCACCTCCTTGTAGCAGCGATCCACCACGTCCATACGTTCCTTGTCGGTCATCTTCAGCGTGGTGATGTTCACCACTTGCTTCAGCTCCTTGAGCAGGTTGTTGCTCTCTCCGAGCAGTTTGGTATAGCCGTTGGCAATGGCGACCAGCTCCTCCGGTCGGAAGTTCGGGTCGGAGAGCATCTTCTTGTAGTTGTTCACATAGATGTCGGAGATTTCTCCGACCATCAGGATGGTCTCCTTCACCCGTTGGGCATCCCGCACGAGGTCGTTCACCTTTTTCAGGGCATCGTAGTACTTCTTGCTCTCATTGTAGAGCTTCTCGACCTCCTTGAAGTTGTCAAGCGTGTTCTTGACCGTCTTGGAGGTCTGCACGATTTCCTTGGTCGTGTTGATGATACTCTGTGCAAGGTTGGTGGGGTCTGTGACCACCCATTGGGCGTGTGCGCTGCCTGCCAAGAGGCAACCGCACGCCATAAGCATTAAAATTTTCTTTCTCATTTTACGTTGGATTTTAGTGTGATTATTCCTTACTATGCTTCTTCGGCGAGCAGCCTGACGGCAAGCTCCATATTGCTGCCGAGTTGCTTGGCACGGGCGAGTACGCGCATCTTCTCAGTCTCCTCCGTCGTGTAGGTGAGGTATTCGGCTTTCGAGACTTCGGTGGCATAGACGGCGGACTGAACACCGCCCAGACCGATCCACACCTCCTTGTATGACCGTGTGGCATCGTTGCTCTGATTGATGGAGAGTATCTGCCCCCGTTCCTTGTCCGTCAGTCCCAAGAGTGCCTGAATCTGGTCGAACTTGTTCATGTACTTGCGCTGGTCAAGCAGAATCTTGCAATCACTATTATTGATGATGGACTCCTTGACCACGGGTGAGGAGATAATGTCGTCCACCTCCTGTGTCACCACAACCGCCTCTCCGAAGAACTTACGCACGGTCTTATAGAGGTAGCGTATGTAGCCCGCCATGTTTGCAGAGGCAATCGCTTTCCAAGCTTCCTCGATGAGGATAACCTTCCGTATTCCCTTCAGCCTTCGCATCTTGTTGATGAACAGCTCCATAATGATGATGGTCGTGATGGGGAAAAGGATGGGATGATCCTTTATCGCATCAATCTCGAAGACGATAAAGCGTGCGTTCAGCAGGTCGAGCTGCTTGTCCGAGTTCAGCAGGTAGTCGTATTCGCCACCTTTATAGTACGGCTCCAAGACGTTGAGAAAATTGGCCAAGTCAAAATCCTTTTCCCTGACCTTTTTCTCACGGAGCAATGCCGAGTAGTCGGTGGTGAGATACTCGTAAAAGCTGTTGAACGAAGGAACGATACCGTCGTCCGTCTTGATACGCTCGATAAAGAGCGACACGGCATTGGAGAGGGCAACTTCCTCCGAACGGGTGGCAGGCTCGTTGTCCTTCTTCCAGAGGGTCAGCAGCAGGGTTTTGATGCTCTCCCGCTTCTCCACATCATACACCTTGTCGGTGGTATAGAAGGGATTGAAGCTGATGGGACTCTCATCCGAATATATGAAATAGATCCCGTCCTCGCCCTGTGTCTTGTGGCGTATCATCTCGCACAAGCCTTGATAGCTGTTTCCCGTGTCCACCAAAACGATATGGGTATTCTGCTCCCAATACTGCCTTAGCAGATGGTTGGTGAAGAACGACTTGCCCGAACCCGAAGGACCCAAGATGAACTTGTTGCGGTTCGTAGTGATGCCTTTCTTCATCGGCAAATCGGAGATGTCGAGATGAATCGGCTTGCCGCTGCGGTCAGCCATCTTGATGCCGAACGGAGAGAGTGAATCACGATAGTTGGTCTCCTCATTGAAGAAACAGACCGCCTGCTCGATGAAGGTGTAAAAACTCTCTTCTGCGGGGAAGTCGGCTTCATTGCCGGGAATGCCTGCCCAAAACAGCGTCGGCACATCCACCGTGTTGTGACGTGGCTTGCACTCCATCAGTGCGAGCTGGCTGCCCACGTCGTTGCGGATGCGGCGGAGTTCCTCTTTATCCTCGCTCCACGCCAAGACGTTGCAATGGCAGCGGACGGAGGTAAGCCCGAAACTGTGCGCCTCGTTCAGATATTCGTCAATCCACTGCTTGTTGATTTGGTTGCTTCGGCTGTAACGGGAGAGCGAATGCATGTTCCGCGCGTTCTTCTCGAAGCGTTGCAGGTTCTCCGCACAGTCATCAATCAAGACATACTGATTATAGATATGGTTGCACGAGAGCAACAGCCCAACGGGAGCGGCAAAGGAAAGGCGGCAGTCGCTGCGGTCGGTGGAGAGACGCTCATAGCGCATATCAGTGTTTACCAGTCCGGGCAGGTCTTCCGTATCGGAGAGCGTATGCAGGCAGAGCCGCTTGTCGCCGATACGCATACGGTCGGCTCTCAGGTCGATGTCCTCCAAGACCGTCGTGTCGGAGAGGGAAAGCGAGAAATACTTTTCTATCAGTCCCGGCGTCTCCGCCGTCCCGATAATCTCCTCGTCCGTCAGGCGAGAGAGGCGAATAAAACCGCTTTCGTTCATAATCCGCTCGAATTGCTCGGTCGCTTCGAGGAACTTGCGGGCAGTATCCTTGTCCCGTACCTCCTTGGGGATGATATGCCCTCGGCAGAGCGTAGAAAAATTGCTTTGCTGCCGGTTGCGGTTCTTGGTCGTCTTGGTCAGGAACAGGTAGCAGGCGTGGTTCAGGAACGGTCGCTCATTGAAGTGCCGCTCGAAACTGCGGGAGAGGAAACCCATATCCTCCTTTTGCAAGTCCGGACGATAGCCTTCCTTGACAAACCAGTCCTGCTTGTGCACGACACTGTAGGTCGGCAACACCTTGATTGCCTTTACCCAAGCCGAATGGATGGCAGCATACTCCGCGCTTGTCACCGTATAGAGTTCGGGCAAGTCCACCCGAAAGGCGACCGTGATGTCGGCGTCCTTCGAGAGGATGCACCCCTCTTCGACGGCAAGTAGCGGGAAGCGGTTTTCCAGCGTGGTGGCTTTCAGTACGTTTCTCATTGTCTTTCCTCCTTTTCTTTTTTGTTAGTGTTCTCACGATGTTTCCTCTTTCGTCTCGGCACTCCTTTGTGGCGCAACAGACGGGGAATGCGTCGTCGGTTGATAAGGTATCGGGGATGGCTATGCAAGGCGGAACGCTTCATCAGCCCGTGTTCCCCGTACTTCCTGTTCAGGGAGAAGGTCTGCCACACCAGAATGGATGCGGCAGTCCCTCCGAAGCCGATACAGATCCATTGATTGACACCCGCCATATAGAGGATGACAAACAGCACGAAAAGGGCAAGCAGCCCTCCGGCGAAGATGAACAGATACTGGCTTTTGAGTCCCTGAAACTCTACCGAGCGACCGATTCCCTTGTTAATAGGATAGGTCTCCATAGGCTTAGAGGAAGAAACTTCTTAAAATGGTGGCTGCGACTATCAAGAAAATACACGCCCCAAACCAGCTTGCGGCTGTCTTCGAGGTGTCCGGGTCGCCTGACGAGTCGAGTAGGTCAGCCCCATTGCTGGGGCTTTCCCCTCTAAGAACCGTACGTGATACTTTCGCATCATACGGCTCAAGCAACACACGTAAATGATGTTGATATTCATTCAAGTGTCTCATTTCCTACCAATTTTTAGTTTAGACATTTTTGTTTTGCAAGATGTATGGACAAGTTTGTAATCCTTTTTGCCCCCGATGATACTTTCGGTTATGCTCCAAGGTCTCTCCCTGTCTATACGTTCACCACAGAAAGGGCATGTTCTGTTCTGCCTTGTCCAAATCCTCACGAGGCTTTCTCTGCCCTTGAGCGTTTGCTTCATACGATAGGTCTCACGCCATTCGTAGTAGGATTTATCGGCAGGGTCATAGGGATTTGCGTAGTGTCTGACCTTGGCGAACTTTTCATGATGAATGTCAGGAAGATATGCTAATGTGATTTGACGCATCTTCGAGCGTTCCTCCATATCTGCCATAAAACGCCATTTCCGTCCGTTTACGGTCTTGAAATACTTATCCTTAATCCAACCCTTACTCTTGTTTGAATGTCTGCGTCTTGCCCATTGCCATAGTTTTCGATGAATTTCCCAATCCACCCGATGAAATGTCTCTGCGGACGTACCATATTTATAGTAGTTGCCCCAGCCCGTTATAATCGGGTTCAACATTTTGATGAGTGAATGCTGTTTGGCAGTCTTGTTGCTTTCTATCACCTTGCGGATTTTGTCGCAGAAGCGTTTCTTGGCATCGCTTGACGGCTGTGTGAGCAGTGTGTTGTTGGGGAACTTGCGGATATTGAAACCGAGGAAGTCAAAACCCTCACTGATATGTGTGATTTTCGTCTTTTCTTCCGACAGTGTCAATCCACGCTCCGCCATGAAATTGCGCACAAGTGGCAGGATGACCGTTTCAATGGTCTCTCTGTCCTTTGCCGTTACGATGAAGTCGTCTGCATAGCGTATCAGATGTATTTTGGGAACGATTTTCTTGTAGTTCACCTGATATTTTCTGACACAATTTTCCAAAAGCGATTGTAAGCCGTCAAGAACCATGTTTGCGAGGGTCGGTGAAATGATGCCTCCTTGTGGCGTACCCTCTTCCGTGGGGAAAAGTTCACCATTGAATACGAACCCGCATTTGAGCCATTTTCGCAGTATCTCCTTGTCCGTTGGGACATTATTGAGAAGCCACTCGTGGCTGATGTGGTCGAAGCAGCCTTTGATGTCTCCCTCGAGTATCCATTCGGGCGCACACGTCCGAGAGAGCAGGATGAAGCATTGCTCTATGGCATCATGAGTGCATCTGTGCTTGCGGAAACCGTATGAGTGGGTGTCACCCGTGGTCTCTGCAATCGGGTCGAGTGCCATGAGATAGAGAGCCTGCATAGCCCTGTCTTTCATTGTCGGTATGCCCAAGGGGCGTAGTTTGCCGTTTTTCTTCTCGATATTCACCCTGCGTAGTGGTTGCGGTTGGTAACCACGGCGTTTGAGTGAACCGATGGCTTTGGCTTTCGCAAGCGGTGATGACCATACAGCCTTGTCAACGCCTGCGGTGTCTTTACCTTTGTTGGTAGTAACTCGCTTTACAGCCAATGCCTTGGCGTAGAACGAGTGGGTAAGCGTCCATTGCAAGGCTTTCACCTTGTTATGTCTGCCTTCCCTCTGAGCCTTTACAATACGTGCTTGCAGCTTTTGAACATACATCTCCGCCCGTGTCCAGTCGATTTCCGACCAGAGTGTGTGGAGGTTTCTGTTTTCAGGCGCACACAATTCTTTCGTCTTGTTCATTTGCATTCCTTGCTTTAAAAGTTCTGTAAACTATTTTGTAAAGTGTTACCATACGGAAGTCTGCCCACTTTCGTGTCGGATGATGTCGCCCTTGCCACACGTGACCGAGGCTCAATCCGTATCCGTTCCATTACAGAACGGCATTCGCTTTTTCCGCTTTCCTATACCCACACCCCATGTAGGCTCACCTTACGGTTTGCTTACCCATTAAGATGGGAGAGATACGGGCTTACCGTGTTTTACATAAGTGACAAATAAGCGGGTTAGGTCCTGTCTATTCCACCGGCAGTGCTTCATGTCCGTGTGTCCCCAAAATTCAAGGGAACAGCCGACCGCTTACCTTTTAGGTTCGAGCCTGTCAATACCTTTGGCTCGTTGTACTTTACGATGTTTATCGGACAGTTCACTTTCGTTGACCATACCGCTAAGCCAAGCTCCTCGTGCTGAATGGTATTATCAGCCGTTGACCTCCCCTCGCGGTTCAGTCTCCTCCTTTCGGAAAGGCTACCTTGTCGGGACAGCTTCGTACAAAGGAATTACTCCCTATGCACGTGTCCGTAGGCTACTCCAGACGGAACTGGAGGTGTAATCAGAATGTTACACAATCACTTACGCAACTTCACGTCGCACAAATTTTGAGTACACTTTTACCCCACCGATGAGTCCCACGACCGCACCGATGGCGTAGATGAGTTTCGTGGCTGGGTCGAAATAGCTCGTCACCATGTTGGTGGCTTGGTTGATGCCCGACAAGCCGTTGCCTTGGGCAAAGGCAGAGGAAATGGATAGCAGCAGGACGGCTGCGATAAGAAAATGTCTTTTGGTCATAAATCTTTGTTTTGTGCCGGGAGGATTGGATAGGTCCTCCCGACGGATGAATACTGTTGTTACTTTCGGATGTCAGTGGTGACTCTCTTAGGGTCAGCCGTACTCTTTTTCTTTCATTGCTTTTACTACATAAAGGGTTCATACTATTGGGACAAAACCATTCGGAAGGGATGTTACGCCTTTTCGCCGCTGTAAAGATCCTCGAAACGGGCACGGACGATTTCATCGATCGTGGCCGAGCGTTTCGCGTCGCTTCGGAGCGTCTCCATCAGGCGGGTTCCTTCCAACGCTCTCAGCGTATCGCCGGTTCTCTGTCGCTCTGCGTCGGTATGGGCGTGGCGGTGAATGACCGCCAAGGCTTCCAGCACCCGTTCAAAATCAATCCCCGTGGCATATTCGCTTTCTCCTCGTATGGGAAGTTCTTCGTCCTCCTCTTCAAACGATGGAGCATCCGAAGACCCATACGTTAAAGGAATCTCATCTATGTCGGGCTGTTCATCCGGCTCTTCCGATGGTTCTTGTCCGTTTTCGAGGGCAAATGTAGAAGCCTTTTTTGCTTCCGCCTCGCCTTTTGGATAACTGCGTACTTGTGGCGTCGAGTGGCTTATCTTAAAGCGACTCTTTCCGATGATTTCGGCTTCACGGACCGTTTGACAAGGCTCTTTTTGGGGTGCTCCCTTCTTTCTTCTTTTCCGCTCATACAAAAGAAAAAGCAGCAGCCACACAAGATAGAGCAAGAGAAGGACAAGGACTATTCGGAACATAGGCGTTGCAGGATTTCGTAAAGCTCATTACCTAACTCGATACAGAGCCTGCTCAACTTCCCTCCGTGGGGTGGGAAGAGGGTGCATACCCCCCTTCTGCGTTCGGAAAGCAGCGGACGATACAAACGGGAGTGGCTCAATGAGGTCTGCATCAAGAGGACTCCCGTTTCATCGGCAAGGGTGCGACAGCGTTCATCGGCATCCTCACGTTCCCAAGCCTCTATCATATTGCGGAGCAGGTAAAGTTCTCTGATATTGCCCTTGCCCATAGTCAGTATCTGCTCTCCCAAGATGTCTATGAAATGGCGGACGGCTTCCATATCCATCGGACTGCCCGTAACGGGAAAGACGACGGCATCCATTGCCGAAAGCAGTTCCACCGTTCCTTCGGTACGCATCAATGCAGGAAGGTCGAAGAGAATGTAGCGAGGAGGATTGTCCGCACAGTGTCGCTCCACACGGTTCAGGGCTTCCCGCACCGGAGCGCAGATAATCGGATAAGGGGTGCAGGGTGTCCGATGTTTCTGGTGCATCAGCCTTTGAGGATTCAGTTCTTCCGACTCTTGTTGCCGCAGACGGGCAATGGTATAAACGGGATGGTTGCAATCCACGACGGCGACATCGTACCCTCTGTGGTAATGCAGAATGCTTGCGGCAAGTACCGTAAGCGAAGTTTTGCCGACACCACCCTTGGGGGAAGCGATGGCGAGATAAATGGGTTTACTCATATTTTCTCTTTTCTTTGAATGGGTGAATACTATGTCTTGATAAATCGTTTGTAATCGAAATTGCCTGACAGAATCTCTTTCGGGGCTTCTTCGGCAACGCGATCCAGCAGCTCGCGGACACGTTCCCCGGCTGCTTTCTTAATCGCTTGGAACATCGGGGAGTCCTGTATCTTACAGATGGTTTCGGCGGCTTTAGCAGCTTCCTCTATCGGGGCATTCTTACAGGAGAGGACATTGCCCATTTGTTGCAGCTCTTCCACGGTGATGCTTTCTGAAAGAGAGTGGCTTTCACCTTGGACTTCCACCAGTACAGATACCTCTTCCTCTTCGAGAATACTTGGAACGGTCTCTTCCAACATTTCTGTTTCAAAACTCTGTTCTTGTTGTTGCTCTTCTTCAATGGGCAACTCGGCTAAAAGGATATTCTCCTCTTGGGAAAGTTCCCTTTTAGGGATGCGGATGGTAACGACGACTTTTCCCTTGCCCCGTTCCCTGAAAAAGAGTTGCAAGTCACGGTAGAGTCTTACGGTACTCCGATAGCGTCCGTACAGGAAGCGGGCGACCTGCACGCTGCCGAGATAGGCTAAGCCTACCAAAAGCAGAATAAAGATGACCTGCTTCATCGCTCGAAACGTTTACGGAATTGTTGCTCGAACAAGGCGTCTATCTCATCGCGATGGGTATCAAGATGGTGACGGATGATGTTGTCAATATAGGCGGAGAGGGGCAGGCTGTTGCCTGTGATTGTACCCACGATGCAGGCTATCTCATCCTTGATCTGTTGGGATACATAGACGGACACCCCCTTTTCCATGATGTGCCGTCTGAGAAAGGTTTCTTCATAATCGCTCGGTTCCGGTTTCTGCTTTTCCTTTCCTGTCTCCGAACGCTCTATCAACGTGGTGGAATTACGGATAGTCACCTTAGAGGATACACTCTTGTTTTCCATGAGGGCTGTCTGCCCTGCATTCTGTCTTACGTTTTGCTTTTTCATATTACAATAGCTTTTTGAATTTGAGTTCATTTAATCTGTTTATTTCGTCCTTATAGACTTCAAAGTGGTGGAGGATGATGTTCTCGACATAGATACCGATGGTCATCTCCCTGTTTTTCATCGACATGACTATCTCCGCCAGCTTTTCCTGCAATTCTCTGGCGACATAGATGGTCTTACGCTCTTTCAGGTCGTTGCGGTAGATGAACAAGGATTCATAGTCTCCTTTCGGTATTCTGCGACGGGTGCGGGAAAGAGGCCGTTTCACCTCCTCAGAGAGTTCTCTCTCTTCCTCCGGAGTTTCTTCGACAGACTCCTTTTCCCCGCAAGAAGCAGAGGGGGAATCCTCCTTCCGTCTCATGGGAATGCCCTGCGAGATCAGCTCTCTGATGGCATCGGGATTTATCTTTTCTTTATGCTTCTCTGCCATACGCTTCAGGTTTTACAATGGATAGGATTTCTTCCACAAGTTCTTTCAGACGGCTGCCTCTGAGCAGCGTGCGGGAGGCGGGAAAGATGGTCGAACGGAAGAGGGTCGTACCCTCATCCATGACCTCTTTTTTGTAGCGGGTCGTGTTGGGGACTGACGTCTTTAGGATGGGAAGTCCCAACTCGGCAATGACTTTCTCATACATTGCATAGAGAGGTGTTTTCTCTCTGCCGTCCACCATGTTCCAGAAAAGGTAAATCCCCTTGTTGTCCGTGTCCGCATTATCAGTGACCGCCTGCTTGATAACGGCGGAGAAACTCAGCGTGCTTTCCAAGGAAATACGGTCGGAAGAGATAGGCGTGAAGATGTAGTCCATACAGGCAAGCGTGTCGATGACACCCCTCGTATTGATGGTGCCCGGCAAATCGAAAAAGACGAAGTCTGTTTCCGATTCATTCCGTTCCAGATAATCCTGTACGACGCCTATGGCTTCGTCCGAGGTCGTACAAAGGATGTTGTAGGTAGGCTTTTGAAGCCGGGAGAATTGGGCGATTGCCAATTCCTGTAGCGAGCCGTTCGTCTCCAAGCCTTTGGCATCCCGTTTTCTCATCTCGTTGATGCTGAACTGCGGGTAGTCGCAATCCACGACAAGGACATTGTATCCGCAGACATAGTGCAGATAGCTTGCCGCCAAGACCGTAAAGGTCGTTTTGCCGACGCCTCCCTTCTGGGTGGAGAAGGCGATAAAAACAGGTTTCATTTTCATTGTCTTTTTGAGTTTAATACTACATATACTTTATCACGGGAATCTGCCCGTGTCAGTTGATTCATTCCAATACCGGCTTCTTCATCTGTCCGGATGTCCCGACGTCCGGGGAACTCCGTTTGTCAGAGAGGGATGTGTGCCGATGATGACGGCTGTCCTCGCCTGCATAAGAAATGGAATCGTCCATCCCTTCATTCAGGAATCCCATCGCGGATTTCCCTCTGCCTGCGTCGGGACAATTGTACCGTCGTTCGCAGATACATCCCTTCGATTGCGTTGTCGAAGTTCCATCCGTATTCGCCGTACATCCCCTCGAAAAGGAATGCATCCCAATCAGGGACTTTTGCGATGGCGGACATCTTCGGTTTACTGTTCGACGAGGCAAATATAGATGCCTCCGATGCTCTTTTTCTACCCTTTTTGCTAACTGCGTACTTGTGGCTTCGATTTGCGTATTTGTGGCTTCGTAAAAGATAAGAGACTTAGGTACAAGGCTTAGTAACTTTGCACCCAAGCGGTAAACCGAAGTTTTCGAGGCATAAAGCGTTCTTTTTTGAGAGACTCGACTTCCGTCCTTCACGGACGGATTTATTTGCGCCGGAGCAAATAGCAAGGTATGTTTTATGCAGCACGACTCCGTTTTTGCAGCATAAAACCCTTGCTCTTGCAGAGGGCTGAAAAAACTCCGAAGTCGTTTTTTCTTGGAAGGGAGAATGCCTTGTCTCGAATGCCGGTGATGCCGTGAAACACTAAAATCCAAAGTAGAAAATGAAACAAAAGAAAATGCGGGGCACAAGCTCCAAAGTGAAGACCGAGAAACGGGTCTCGGTCAATTTTACGGCGATGGAATTTGCCGAGTTTCTCTCCATGAAAGAGACGGCGGGCGTACAAAGTCAGTCGGCTTTCATCAAGGCAAGAATCTTTAATGAGACATTCCGAGTGATAAAAGTCGATCGTTCGTTGCTCGATTACTATCAAAAACTGACGACTTTGTACGGACAGTTTCGTAGTGTAGGGATCAATTACAACCAAGTCGTGGTTGCCTTAAAAAGCAATTTCACCGAGAAAAAAGCCTACGCTATGCTTGCCCAACTGGAGAAACTGACACTCGAATTGGCGGCTATCGGAGGCGAAATCGTACAACTCACCCGTGAATTTCAAGAGAAATGGTCGCAAAAATAAGCTATGGAAGTTCCTTGTATGGGGCGTTGGCATACAACGGAGAGAAGGTAAACGAAGGCGTCGCAAGGATATTGGAAACAAATAAGGTGTTCTGTCCTGCCGATGGTGGGCACGATATTGCTGCTTGTATGCAGGACTTTCTGGCATATATGCCAAGCCAAGTTCGCACGAAGAAGCCCGTTATTCATATTTCCCTGAACCCGCATCCCGATGATAAAATCACCGATGAGCAGTTCTCTGCCATCGCACAGGAGTATATCGAAAAGATGGGCTACGCTAATCAACCCTTTATCGTTTATAAGCACGAGGACATAGACAGACATCATTTGCATATTGTCACCTTAGCCGTCGATGAACAAGGGAAGAAGATAAACGATGGCAACAACTTCTACAAGAGTAAGCATATCACACGGGAGATGGAGCAAAGATATGGATTGCATCCTGCCGACAAGAAGCAATTCAAGGAAGCATTTCGTTTGCAGAAAGTCCGTATAGAAGAAGGAAACCTTAAAAAGCAACTGGCTTCAGTCATCAAACCGGCAGCGAAATTCTACCACTGTCCGAGTTTTAAGGAATACCGCGCTTTGCTCTCCACCTATAATATATGTGTGGAAGAGGTCAAAGGGGAAATGTATGGAAAGCCCTATAACGGATTGGTCTATTTTGCTACCGATGATAAAGGTAAGAAGGTGGGTAATCCTTTCAAGGCTTCCCTTTTCGGGAAGGCTGTCGGATATGAAGCCTTGCAAAACAGCTTCAAGGCTTCAAAGGAGAAACTGAAAGAAAAGCATCTTGCCCCCAAGACCAAAGCGGTCTTAGCCGGAGCATTGAAACGTTCTGCTACGAAAGAGGATTTCAGGGAAAATCTCCATCGCAAGGGTGTTGATGTTCTCTTCCGGGAGAACGAACAGGGACGGCTCTATGGCATCACCTTCATTGACCACAACAACGGCTGTGTGGTCAATGGTTCACGACTGGGCAAGGAACTTTCGGCAAATGCCGTAGCCGAGTGGTTCGACCGCCCGCATCCTGAACTGTCTGCTTCTATACAGCAGAGTGAGAAAGGCGGTATTCCCGAAACTCTGACTTCGGACGGAGATTCCGTCTTGGACGGTCTCCTCGATTTGCCCTTGGAAACCCACGGAACGGATTGGGAGGAAGAGCAGTTCCGCAGACGAATGCAGCGCAAGAAAAGAAAACAACGTAAACTCTAAAAAACAGAAAGATTATGTCACAACAAGAAGACGATTTGAGGGCACTGGCGAAAATCATGGATTTTCTGCGTGCCGTAAGTATTATATTGGTGGTTGTCCACCTCTATTGGTATTGCTATGAAGCGATACAACTATGGGGCGTGAATATCGGTGTGGTGGACAGGATTCTGATGAATTTCCACCGCACGGCGGGGCTGTTCGGGAATCAGCTCTACACCAAACTTTTTGCATTGACACTGATGGGACTTTCCTGCTTAGGTACGAAAGGTGTGAAAGAGGAGCATATCACGTGGTCGAAAATATGGGCATTCATGGGCGTCGGCTTTGTCTTTTTCTTCCTCAATTGGTGGATACTCGCCTTGCCGCTGCCCATTGAAGCCAATGCGGCTCTCTACGCCTTTACGATGACCGTCGGGTATGTGTGTCTGCTGATGGCGGGACTCTATATGAGCCGTCTGTTGAAGAACAACCTGATGGAGGATGTCTTCAATCAGGAGAACGAATCCTTTATGCAAGAAACAAGGCTCTTGGAAAACGAATACTCGGTCAATCTACCAACCCGATTCTATTATCGCAAGAAATGGAACAGAGGATGGATAAACGTGGTGAATCCTTTCCGTGCGGTCTCCGTATTGGGAACGCCGGGCAGCGGTAAATCCTATGCCATCATCAATAATTTCATCAAGCAGCAGATTGAGAAAGGGTTTGCCATCTACTGCTACGACTTCAAGTATCCCGACCTCTCTACAATTGTTTATAATCACCTGCTGCATCACTCGGAAGGGTATAAGGTCAAGCCGAAGTTTTATGTGATCAACTTCGATGACCCGAGGCGGTCACATCGCTGTAATCCGATACACCCCGACTTTATGAGCGACATATCGGATGCCTACGAGTCGGCTTATACGATTATGCTCAACCTCAACAAGACGTGGGTGCAGAAACAGGGAGATTTCTTCGTGGAGTCACCCATCGTACTCTTCGCCGCCATCATCTGGTATCTCCGCATCTTTGAGGGTGGCAAGTATTGTACCTTTCCGCACGCTATTGAGTTTCTCTGCCGTAAGTATGAAGACATTTTCCCAATACTGACTTCTTATCCCGAATTGGAGAATTACCTTTCTCCTTTCATGGATGCTTGGCTCGGAGGGGCGGCTGACCAGTTGCAAGGGCAGATAGCCTCCGCCAAGATACCGCTGTCGAGAATGATAAGTCCGCAGCTCTATTGGATTATGACGGGCGATGATTTTACACTGGACATCAATAATCCTAAAGAGCCGAAAATCCTTTGTGTGGGTAATAACCCGGATCGGCAGAATATCTACGGAGCAGCATTGGGATTGTACAATTCGCGCATCGTGAAGCTGATAAACAAGAAAGGGATGCTGAAAAGTTCCGTGCTGATAGATGAGCTGCCTACCATATATTTCAAGGGATTGGACAATCTGATTGCCACCGCACGTAGCAATAAAGTGGCGGTATGCTTGGGCTTTCAGGATTTCTCGCAATTGAAGCGCGATTATGGAGACAAGGAAGCGGCTGTGGTGATGAATACCGTCGGAAACATTTTCTCCGGTCAGGTGGTCGGCGAGACGGCAAAAACCTTATCGGAACGTTTCGGGAAAGTGCTTCAAAAGAGGCAAAGTATGAGTATTACCCGAAGCGACAAGACGACCTCCATCTCCACGCAAATGGACAGCCTGATTCCGCAGAGCAAGATTTCCACGCTCACGCAGGGAATGTTTGTGGGAGCGGTTGCCGACAACTTCTCCGAACGTATCGAGCAGAAGATATTCCACTGTGAGATTGTGGTGGACAATGCGAAAGTGGCAAAGGAAACAGCCGCTTACCGACCGATACCCGTTCTGACGGACTTCACGAATGAAAACGGAGAGGATATGATGGAACAGGAAATCAAGGCGAATTATGACCGTGTAAAGACGGAGGTGCGGGACATCGTGGAACGGGAGTTGCAACGGATTGCTGATGACCCGGAACTTTCCAAGCTACTCAGTAGCAAAAAATCATAAGAAATGGGTAGACCTTTTATTTGATTAAGAGAGTGGGAAATCGTATTTTTGAACACGATAATTGATGATACGATGAATTGTTTTAATCATACCCAAGAACCGGCGGTAGCCCAGTGTTCCGATTGCGGGAAAGGGCTGTGTCCTGAATGTGCAGCAAGGTATCAGCCGATACTTTGCTCTCCTTGTTATAAGAAAAGAAAGGACAGAGCCATCTGGGATAATCTCTACTACCTTATCCTATACACCGCATTCTTTGTCATAGGTTATAAACTCGACTTTATGACCACCAAACGGATGCCTGACATGCAGTGGATGTCCGGATATGTTCTGATGGCTTTCTGGGCAGGGTATGTGTTCATCAACAAGGTGCTGCCGTGGAAGATGACAGCAGGGACGACAGGGCAATGGAATTTCTACTATGTATTCAAATTCCTGCTTTATCTCGTAGGCGGTTTCTTTGTCGCTCCTTTCGTTGTCCTTTGGACGGTATATAAGTTCATAAGAGCACTTCGCCAATAGAAGATTCTCCAACCCTTAGTTAGAGAAGTTGCTAACTCTTTTTTGAAGAGGCTTGAAGAACTTGTGCAACTAATAGCGGCTTTGTATATGCAACATGTGTCAAACTGTTAAATATATATATATATAAAGTATTTTAATATGTCGCACAACGCACTGCGGTTTCTTGGAAGGATTATAAACTTTTCGTATATTTGGTAGTTGCCAGTATAAAAAAACTTAAAAACACAATAATCCATGCAAAGGAATACTATAATCTTTATCATTAATATATGATAACTATAAATCTCATGGAGCTATTAGAACGGTGTAAGAAAGGAGACAAAGAAGCATTAGGACTACTTTATACAACCTATTCAAAGCGGATGATGTGCGTCATCTGCCACTATATTCCTGATTTGAACGCTGCACGAGATATACTGCATGACGGCTTCCTTATCATTTTCAGTCGTATCAACCAACTCCGGGATGCAGAAAAGCTGGAGTATTGGATGGGGACGATAATGAAAAATCTAGCATTGCAATATCTTAAAGAACAGGATTTTATCCAACTGCTTACAGGCGATTATGATGCGCTTGACATACCAGAGTTTGAAGAATCTATCACCATAGAGGAATTGGAGATAATGATAAACCGTCTTCCTATGGGGTATCGAAAGGTGTTCAAACTTGCTGTGCTGGAGAACAAGTCCCATAAAGAAATAGCAAACCTGCTTGGAATTTCAGAACAGACATCCGGCTCTCAATTATTTCATGCACGGGTTATGCTTCGCAAAATGATTGTGAAGTATAAAATTGAAAAGAGTATGGCCGTATTAGCCATTATTATAGCTATTGGGATTTTTCTGCGTAATCAGAATATTCATAAAACTCAGCAGACTACAACAGTCAATGAGTCAACGCAACTAAGAACAGGAAAAAATAAAGATATAGAGAACAAGGTAGAACAAAATGAGGAATCAATAAGGCAGATTGCCCCGCAAAGCAGTATAAGTTCCGCACTATTTTCGGAAATCTGTGTAGAAAAGGAAGATTCTCTTAACCTCTCTATTAAAACAGAAAATCTGATTGCAGAAACAAAAACAGATAATGGAGCGAACGCAGATACAGCTAAGCATGATATTCGTCCTAATCCAAACAAGATGGAATCTTTTGCCCACGCATATCATTCCAATGACTTATCTATAACGAAAAGAAGTTGTCGTAACTTCTGCTTGTCTGTTGGAGGATCTGTAATAGGTGCACTTGATACCGAAAAATCATATTTGAAACCAAGTGATAATCCTATTTGGGCAGGGTCGAATGACAAGGTTATAGAGGAATCTGAACACGATCTGCCAATTACATTTGCTTTGAATATTTCTAAAACGCTCTCTAACCATTGGAGTATCGAAAGTGGGCTACAATACACTTTACTGCGGACGAAACGAACCCAGACCACTATAAGCGATGAACACTCGGTATCTGTAAACCGCCAAAATATAAAGGCACATTATTTAGGAGTTCCTCTGAAACTTCGTTTTAAGATTTTGTCTTTTGACAAATTCTCACTTTCTTCCGGCATTGGAGGAATGGTGGAGTTCCCACTAAGAGGCAAGGTGAATGAAGGAATAGATGACGGTGAAATGCAAGAACATAATTACGCATTGCCCACGCAATGGTCTGTATATGGAGGAGTGGGGATTGAATATCATTTCACGCCGAACATTGGTATCTATGCAGAGCCGTCTATAAACTATTATTTTAAGTCAAGAAGCAGCTATCCTACAATCAGGCAGGACAAGCCTTTTGAGTTCTCGCTTCCTGTCGGCTTGCGTTTTACGTGGTAATTGTTAAAATGGCAGATGATTCTAATTTTTTTTGTGATTTCATGCAATGATTGAGGCTTGTACTACTCTTAATAGTAGAACATATTAAAAAATAGTTATTATGAGAAATTTAATCAAATTTAGTTGCCTCCTCTTTTCGATGGCATTATTGTCTTCGTGCAGTAATTCTGAAGAACCAGATTATCCGGCTGTTGCATCATCTATATCTAATAGTATATTGATTGATATATTGGATTCAGAAGGCAATAGCCTTATAGATAATGAGGCTATCATGAATGGATTGTCTTTTATTGGAAGGGACGGCTATAAAATACCTTTTCATGCCGTTGAAATAGGAGATGAGAAAATAATAAGGACTGTTTTCCCTCTTCCTATGGAATCTTCGATGAGCTATTCTGATGACAGGAAAAATGGATATGGAGAATCGAATCTTACTATAAAAGCTAATGATTTTAAGTATATATTCAAAGGCTTCTTTCATTACACTTGCTCACATCCTGATATAGAGATGTTTGGAGGTAATGGAATAAAACTTATTGAGATTCATTCCAATGCCCCCGATGTCTCTATCAGTGAGGATGCAAATTTTCTAAAGATTACTATCAAAATTGCATCTGATTAAACTTAGGGTAGCTTGGTCAGATACATCAATATAGAAGACCAAACATCTTGTCAAAATAAAAATACCCTTTTTTAGGTATTGCAGAAATTTTAAAACAAAAGTATCTTTATAGCAAAAAATGATGAAACTAAAATTTATTTACGCCACATTGGCTTTGTTATTATTGTTTTCCTGTTCTGTGGAAGACAATTTAGAATCTTTAATGCAAGATAATAATGAAATTGTAACGTACAAAGTTACCCAAGAAGAAGCGCAGAGCATAGTTCAAGGATTCGTTGACGAAATGTCTTTTATTTCATCAACAAGAAGTGCTAATGAGATGTCTCATAAAGAAATATCAAGCGTATATGCACTTCGAAAGAATCTAATTCAAACACGTTCTGGAGCGGATAGCAATGATTTTCCTATTGATTTAGACACATTGATGTATGTTGTCAATTTTTCTAATGACAATGGTTTCGTATTGGTCGCAGCAGATAAACGGACAGAGCCTATTTTTGCTATTATCGATGAAGGTAATTTTAATTTTGAATTATTGAGCGAAGAGGATAATGATATGTTTTTGACCTTTTTGGATTATGCAATCTCCACTGAATTAGATGATATTGAGAATTTCAGCGGCAACATATCTCAAACGAGAGCTACATCCAACGGATGGACAATCAACACAAAATATGCTCCGATATTAAAAACAAAATGGTCACAAGGTGGGGAAAATAATCCGAATTCCTATGGAAAATATTGCCCCAATAAGACCACGGGATGCACAGTTATAGCTACAGCACAGATTCTGTCTCATTTTCAAACGATTTCACATGTCAATTGGTCATACAACGGTGTTGGTGCAAGTTCAGATTTGCATTGGAGTCAAATTATTTCTGATTGTGAAAATAATAATGGCGTTTTGAGTTCGACATATACACCGCAATCATTAAATGAAGTGGCGCATTTGTGTAGGTATCTTGGTATAGCATTTGGAGCGAAATATAATAGCGATGGTTCAACCAGCGTAGGGGAAGATAAGCCAATAGATTGGTTTAATAAATGGGGTGGTTTAAAAGCCTCTAAATTGAAAGAGTATAACGAAAGTCAGATAATTACATCAATTAAGAACGGAAATCCTGTATACGGAAGAGGTAATTCTGGAAGAAAAAAGTTTTTGGGTATTACAGTAAAATATAAGGGTGGACACGCTTGGGTTTATGATGGATATATTTCTGCTACTAAAAACGGAAAGCAACAAAACTTTATTCATTGCAATTGGGGATGGGGCTCATCTAAATTCTATAATGGATATTATTTGAGTAAAGTCTTTGATACAAATAGCGGTCCGGAAATATACGATAATGAGGTCACTCGTAGTGGGCAGTCAGGTTACTACAAATATAATCTTGAATATTCTATTATATCGCGATGAAAAATATTTTAGCATTTCTGATTGTAGGATTAGGCTTCCTTTGTTCCTGTGAAAGCAGGGATGGAGATTGGGATTCTATGGTTTGGGAGAGTAATGATGTAAGCAATATAAATAAGAACAAAAATATAGAAGTCCCACAAGCAGGCAACACTTATGTATTCACATGCAAAAATTATAAGAATTTTTGGGTATATGCAATCCAAGAAAATGGGAAACAAATTGGAGATACCCAACTATCTATAGATTGCAAAAAATATGAAGATAACAATATATCTATCAGTATTGAGAAAAATAAAATGAATGTAACTTTTTTCCCTAATGAAGAATATCAAATCCGAAACATTTCAATAGGAATAACCGCTGGGGATATTTTTAATTCTTTCTTTTTTAAACAAAAGGGAAAGGATAATTAATATACTCAATTGAGACAATAAAAGTTATTCCATTTTTCGTGTAAGAACAAACTGATAAATATTTAGTCTAGTGTAAAACTTAAAAAACTTCAAAAAAATGTTTCTCAATACCGGAAACAGATGTTGCGAATATATTTTCAAAAGTCTAAGTTTCTTAATCGAAAGTAGGAAAGTTCCTTTGATTGTTCTGTTTCATTGTGCTTGGAAATGAAATGTACAAGATTTGTATTTGCTTTGTGCTGCTTTCTGGCGTGCTATGGACTCGCAATAACTCCCAAAGGCCAAAGGCTTCCATTGAAATTCCGTTAGATAGCAAATCGTAGTGTCTCTGGAGGGATGTTCCTGTTATTCTTGCAGGTTATACCCGCAAAGAGATATATCAGTTGTTTGACAAACAACCGAATATGAATTTACATTGATGATAGGTCAGAAACTCCTCCTTGATAGTGTAAACAGAGCCGTGACACAGTTCAGTTTACACTACCACTCTTTCTTTATGCCTCCATTTTATCTACTTGTTGTTTGTTTTGATATGCTTCTTAATCTTCTTTATAGCCCAGTCGTAATGGCTTGCCGTTGTTGAAACACAGTAAGTGCCAAGCGTAGAAGAGCCTGTCCAACCGAACGAATTCTTGGCAAAGAGTTCTTCATTGGAAAATTGCTCTATCAGTGTCATTACCTCTTTATGACTCTCTTTTAAGATTGTCTTTGCTTCTGTCAGTGGTGTGCTTTGATGCTTCTTCCAAAATTCCAAGTTCATTGCTGGATAGGTTTTCCAATTGTATGGTGTAGGTAGAAACGTTTGGTACTCACCGTTAAGATTGGCTTTTATCCAACTCAGTAGCAGTTGATGCCATTCGTACAGATGTACAAGCACATCTCGCAGGTTTTTGTCTCTGCTCCAGTGTGTTTCTTTACCGACCGTTGCCATTTCTTCAGCAAAGGCTGCTTCCTGCTGACTTTTAGTCATACAGTCTATAAGCTTCCACATCTTGTTGAATTGTTCGTTGGCGGATGATGTCAAATCCGCTTTTGTCGTTGCACGTGCCATAATTATTTTCTACTTAGTGTTGTTATATTATTTTCTGAAACTACCATTGCTTGCTGGTTATTGAGATTTCATTGGAAGATAGTTATATTTTTTGCATAATCTGCAATGTGACATATTCGAATATATATGCATTAAAATGTGGAACAGGATAGAAATCTACTATATCAAAACCAGCAAAATTATAAAAATCAGGTGTTAGCAAGCGGATGTCTTCCTTTTTCTTGGCATATTCGATACTAAGTGCAGCAATCATTGCACCAGCTGACTTACCAATAAAAAGATTTCCTTTTCCAACATCCTCTGCTGTCAACTATCAGTTCTGTTCGTCTTAGTCCATAGGTGAAGAAGAAAGAATTGCCCCTCTCCGATATATAGATGCGGTCGCTATCTTTAATTATTTGTGGAATCGACTTCTCATCGCATAAAGCCCCCAATTCTTTGACCACAAGCCCAAGATATTTAAGTGCTGTTTTTCCATCCACTACATAATATGTATGTTCCTCATTAATACTTGCGGTTGGAATAAATGCCACAATCTTCCTTTGCAATTGAACAACAAATTTGGACAACAATTGAGCTGCATCTGCGAGAGACGAACATAAAAATATTTTTATCATTATATTGAATTTTGTATTTTGTAATAATATTATCTCCATCTTTACTCAAGCAAGAGGTGCTGACTTTCAGCAAATGTTTTTGATATAATGCAAAATAAATGAATTTATTTTAAAACATCTAAGATTTTCTCCTAAATCTTAGATGTTTTTGATTGGTTCTTTATGAGCTTTTCCATATATCGTATTTAGTTACTCATATGCAACTTAACTTTAAGAATCTCCCATGGTACGAACAAAGAGAGTTCCTGGGCGTTCTCGGAACGGATGGGAAGTGCGGGTTTGAACTTTTCCGCTTACTGTTTAACCTCCTTTCTGACAGACTTCATTAATGAAAACATAAATCTTATGAGCCGGCAACCAAGAGGAACTACGACGGGGTAAAGATAGAGGTTATTATCAGGGAATGAGGCAAATAGAAGAGACCTCATACCCAGAGTATTTCTCATTTTATTTACCGCTTCTTGAATTTTCCGCTCTTAAGGTCGCTCTCCCTCATTCGCTTGTTAAGCTTTTCTCTAAGTTCATCAAGAAAATAAGTACGGCTGTCGTCCTTGCGACGTTTCATATTCATATAGACATTGTAGCAGTTCTTGATTTCTACTCCGAAAATTTCGGAAAGAGCATCTGCTAATTCTTCCACGCCGATTTCTCCATTGTTGATGCAGTCGCAAGTATCAAGAGCATAGAGCAACTCCACCAAGTCCACCATCTTGCCAGTCCAATGGAATGGGATTGTTCGCTTAGGTTTTCTGGACTGCTTCCAATCATGCACATATTTTCTTCTCTGCAGAAACAATTCGGTATCTATTACGCATAATAATTCTGCTATGTTTTTTTTCAAATTCTTTTGTCTTGTGACTTTCTTCAGATAGTGAACATAGATGAAAGCGGGTATAGTTAAGAACTCTGTAAACCGTTTCAGGATTTTCTTCTGAATTAGAGAATTTGATAATTTCATCAATGAACACATCTATCAATAAGGAACCTTTTTCTGCCTCATATTGCATTGAAGCAAAATTCTTAAAGCTAATGGTTTGAATAAGTCTTCTCATATTCGTTCTTTTTAAAATTTAACATAATTCACCTATCTATTATCCATTCTTTTGCACGATTATAGGTTTTCCACATATGGGCATACGCTCCATGAAGAGCAAGTAGTTCCTCATGCGTTCCCTTTTCTGTTATCATGCCTTTATCCAAATACAGGATATGGTCAGCATTTGTTATCGTACCTAAGCGGTGGGCAATGACCAGGACAGTCTTTCCCTTGATGAGGTGTGAAAATGCCTCCAATATCTTTCCCTCGTTTTCAGGGTCGGCAAATGCAGTTGCCTCATCCAGTAGGATGACGGGCGCATCTTTCAGTATAGCACGAGCCAGTGCGAGGCGCTGCATCTCACCGCCGGAAAGATATGTGCCGCTTTCTCCCACCAAAGTTTGGTAGCCATCAGGCAGAGCCTCGATAAATTCATGGCATTGGGCTGCGCATGCGGCTCTTTTTACATCCTCGAAGGTGGCAGTCTTGTTTCCCATACGGATATTTTCTTCAATAGTGTCAAAAAAGAGCATGTTGTCCTGAAAAACCAAAGCTATGTTATCCATTAAGACCGAAGTCGGAATCTCCTTTATAGGCACATTCCCTATCAAAATCTCTCCGTCTTGGATATCCCAAAATCGAGCGGCAAGCATGGCAATGGTACTTTTCCCTGCTCCGGAAGGACCAACCAAAGCCGTTATAGTACCGGGATTGGCGGTAAAAGAGACCTCTTTGAGTATCGTGGTAGTATTGTAGGCAAATGAGACATTCCGAAACTCAACATGAGCATCTTCAGGGTATCGGGACAAGGCTGGCTCGTCTATTTCGTCCATATAGAGAATATCGTCTATTTTCTGTATGCCCATATTGTTTTGATTCAGGAAGCTGCCTATCCACAAGAGTTTCAGCACGGGGAAGAAAATAGCTGTTCCAAACAGCAGGAACATCAATACTACGGGAATGAATGCAGCATACGAATCACTCTTTTCGAGTAGCCATACCGCAACGGGAATAATAAAGAGAAGAGCAGATGAGAGTATGGTTAGAAAACCCATATAGGTAGGTCGATACTGAAAATTCACTCCGCAGGCAAATTTGCGGTATTCCTTGATATCTTCATTCAGTTTACGGTAGGCATCAGTCGATTCGGTAAAGGTTTTCACGATTTGAATGCCACGTATGTATTCCACGATGCCGGCATTCATTCTGCCCATTTTCTCCACATACCTTTCGGAAACCTCGCGGATGGTTTTACCGACATACATCCGTCCCATCACAAGGAATGCCATCGCAAAAATCGCCAATACGACCAGAGCCAACCTCCAGTCCACTGTAAACATGTACCCCACAAGAATTAGCGGGAACAGTATGGCTGTTACAATGTCGGGAATATGGTGGGCGATAAACAATTCAATACGCTCGACATCATCGCTCATTATTTTCTTCAGTTCTCCGGAAGCCCGACGATTAAAGAACCCCAAAGGCAAGTGTACCATCTTTTGTGCCAACTGCATCCGTATTTCGTACAGAATGTTGAAAGCGGCAATGTGCGAAAGCATAAGAGATACAAAGGTCAGTACCCCGAATGCAAAGAAAGCCCCCAGGGCTATATAACCCCATTGCCAGATGTAGGCCTTGTCAATCAATGAGGGATCAAGGGCATGTTTTGCCAGCTCGATAAGAATATTATACACGGCTATGATTGGCACGAATTGTACAATAGCGGTGATGACAGCCAATGACATCGCTCCGATGAGTAGCCAACGTTTGGTCCCGGCTATTTCGATTAACCTTCCCAATCCGGTTTTACGTCTATTTATATCCATTGTCTTGTAGTTTACTCGGTTGTTAGAATTTCCATCTTTTTACTCGTTGTTGTTCTTGCCAAAGATTGCGATACAAACCTCCTTCTTCGAGAAGAGTCTGATGTTTGCCTTGCTGTACTACTCGTCCCTGATTTATCACCACGATATTATCGGCATTGACCAGCGTGCCCAGACGATGTGCAATGATAACTACCGTCTTTTCTTTCACCAGGTCATTGATGGCATCTTGTATGTGTACTTCATTCTCTGGGTCGAGCGAGGCTGTCGCCTCGTCAAGCAACACTATAGGTGCATCTTTCAAAATGGCACGGGCAATAGATATTCGCTGTTTCTCACCGCCGGAAAATGTGCTTCCTCCTTCGCCCACCAAGGTGTCATAGCCATCGGGCATGGCAGTGATGAATTCGTGACATTGCGCCTTGCGTGCTGCTGCTTCTATTTCTTCTTGAGTTGCCGTCTCACGACCTACGCGAATGTTATTATAGATAGTGTCATTGAAAAGATACACGTCCTGAAAGACAATGGAAATTTGCTGCATCAGCGTATGTAAGGTATAGTCCCTGACGTTTCGCCCACCAAGCAGGATTTCCCCTTTGTTTACATCCCAGAAGCGGGCTATGAGACGAGTCAGCGTTGTCTTTCCCGACCCCGATGGTCCAACGAGAGCAGTCAATCTTTTTTCCGGAATGACAAGCGATACATCCCGAAGCACGGGAATATCCTCGTCATAGCTGAAATCCACGTTCCGGAACTCTATTTCTGAACCCGTGACCTCTTCTATCGTTCCCTCCGGAAGCACAGGCGTATTACAAAGGGCATCTATGCGTTCCGCACTCAACTTCATGTAATTGATAAGAGCGATAAAGGTCATGGCGTTGATGAGCGGGGCATAGATAGCCGAGCCTGCCAACAAAAACATGATGTATACAGGTATAGAAACCTGGGCATCCAACAGCATCGAGAAGCCAAGCAGCATAATAAGTACCAACCCTCCGTTCAGCAGAGTGGAAGCTAAAGTGATGGTAGGAGCAGGAGCGGCTTCCAAGTAGATACTCTCGCGTTTAAGTTCACGGAAAGCGTGTTCCAAACGTTCAAACTTATTGCCATTCAAATTGAACGCCCTAATCAAGCGGATACCCTGTATATATTCTATCATGCGTGAGGAGGCATTCCTTTTTATCTTCTGATGTTTCTTTCCCAATATTGCCACAAAGCGATTGGTGAGTAGCATCATGGGATATGCCAATGGAATGACGGAAGCTGCCGCCATAGCCAATTGCCAATTGCAGAACGAGAGCGACACCAAAGCCACAATAGGCATTGCCAATCCTCCGAAGAACTGTCCTATGAGATGTGTGGTGAGCATCTCCACGTTGTTGTAATCACTAACGATGTATGCCCCGATGTCTCCTGGATCACGACTATTAAAGAAACCCATTGGCAGTCGTCGCAAATGGTCAATCACAACCAAACGACCGTCGCAACATATCTCGTAGCCGTCACGATAGGCAACAAGGTAGGCTTTTTTTCCGATGAACCAAAGACAGATGAGGGAGATTAGAAGCACTGCCCATGCCCAAGCGATGTTCATAAGATTTATTGATGTTCCGGGATGCTGGAGAGGCTTGAATATCTCCCATACGACAAGCAGCATTGCCCCGTAAGGTGCGCCACGGAAGAAATATTCCGCTACGGTCCACCATATCAACGGACGCAGGCGACGAGGCTGCCCCATTGTGGCGGAATTGAGTATTTTAGAAAGATTGTTCATAAGATTGCTATTTGAGTAAGAAGTATCTGGGAGTTCTCGCTTTGTACCACGCATAGTCTTCCCCATAGGTGGTCATGCAGTATTGCTCTTCACCCAAGATAACGCCATGCGTGACGAGTATCAAAAGGATAGTGGCAAGTAGCAACAACAACGAAGCCGCGGCAATACATATCGCCAATGCTCCCACTTCATAGAAGAAGTACATCGGGTTGCGCGACAGGCGGTAAACGCCTCGTATGACTATTTTTCCTTTAGGCGTAGAGGCATAAGCGTGAAAGGCAGCCATGAATCCGACAAGCGCAAAGGCGAACAAGAGACTTCCTGCCATAAACAGCGGTGTGCCAATCTGAAGTGGAACAAAAAGCGAGATTAACAATACTACTAATTGAATAATATAGCTCAAAGTCGCGTATCGCTTGTCCTTAGCGGTATGCCACGAGGTATCTACGGCACGTTTTCCTCCTTCTTTGTAAAGAAGCATATACAAAAACTGTATCAACACCAACGCGAACGAGGGAATCCATGCATTGAGCCAGCCAAGTTGGAGTTGGACCAAATCGCTTATAGCCATATAAAAATAACTTTATAAAGAACAAAAAATATTTGGACTATGATCTTCAAGTGCACAAAAGCTCAACATAGGAGGGCAAAGAGAGAGAGAAGAGAATCCTACAATCATCTTTGCCCTCTTGGTTACAAGCTATGGCTTATTTGCCGAACCATTCTATTGCCATTGGGTTTCCTACAGTAGTTATCATAGGGGTTGGATTGACTACTGAAGTCTGAGGGTTGAGATAATATATGCCCTTGGTGGTCGCTGAAGCATTGCAGATAGCCAAACCGTCTTTATACTTAGAGACCAATACACCATAGCCGTTGGACAATTCCAGCCCTTTTATTTTCGTCATCTTCCGATTGTATAGGTCAAAGACTACGGCTCTGCTCGATATAGAGGAATGTCCTGTTTCTCCGGGTCTGTAATAACCTGGAATATCAACATATCCGTAGGCTTTACCATTGGCCACATAACAAATGGAAGCAGCCCAACCTGCTGTTTTCTCTTCTCCTTCGATAGTTGCACCGGTTATCGTCCAATGGTACGTGGGATCAAAATCCGTATCACCCTTTTTTATTCGCAGTATGCCTGCCTTATGGCCTGCTACCATTCCGAAATTACCGATGCAGGAAATGTATATATCCCCTTTTTCATCCATGAATAAAGACTTCGGATCGATAGGACGTGTAGCTTGAGAGAAACCGCTGGCTTTCTCCGAAATCATCTTGACCAGCTTGTCCCTCCTTGTGTCAATAACGGCAACATCTGCTTGTTTGTAATTTTCCGGGCTTGTCCAACCACCCACCATCTGACTTAGACCTGCAAACACGTAGCCGTCACGTTCTATCATGATTCCTATGTCGGGATTATTGTCTTGTATGCCTAAAGATGTCAGGTCTATCTCTCCCGTCTTCTGCATGGTTTCAGGATTAAAAATGTAAATCTTTCCCAATCCTGCAAGCGACAGATACGCCTTTGTAGGAGACAGCTTGACGAGACTATTGGCACTGTTATTGGCAGGCAATGGCATACTGCCCATTTTCTGCAAACCACCGTTTACGCGGCGATACCTGACCAGTTCATTCTTGTCCATTGTCATGTGATAGCTCGGGAATACATAGACCTCATTACCTATCACCACAGGGTAAGAACTTCCAAAGGGAACATTTATGCCATTCTTATTGTCTACAGCCATCGTCGCGCCTAACTTGGGCTCGTCAATAAGTTGCATATAGACTGTTCCATCCATACCCGTAGCATTGGGTAAGGCTGTTAGTAGTAGTACATTTCCCGAACCTCCTGCAATGGGGATCTCTGGATCGTTCTTGTCACATGAGTTAAAACACAGTGCTGCAAACATGGCAGCAGCGAAAATCATTTTCTTTTTCATTGCTTTTTGTTTAATTGATTATTAGAAGAATTATTACTTGAATACATATCTGAATCTGACGGTAAAACTACGCCCGGGTAAAGGACGGTTGAACTCACTGATTATTTGCGTATCTGTCAGATTGCTTATATTTCCCATAATGAAATAGCGCCCATTACCAAAACTCTGCTCAAAGCCCATACTGCATGAGATGGTTCGCGGTATGCGATGCTGTTGGAATTGGCTTTGCTCGAAATCATAAAGATATTCCTCCACGAATGAAGCATCGCTAAATATGCGCGTGTTCATACCTTTGCCCCCGAATAGATTCTCTTTGTGGAATTCCACTCCTGCATTTGCCATCAGATAAGGTATATTGGGCATGCGACTGCCCTTTGTCGGATTGGCAACAGTGGTGTTTTGCTCATACTTACGCGTATCTCGCAGGTCTTGGTAGGTTGCATTTACGTAACCATAGAGCCAGCGTGTAACATCTGCTTTCACCTCTGCTTCCACACCAAAAGTCCTCATTTCTCCAAAATTTTGATACTGCGATTGCAGGAAGCCTCCTGTAAAACGAATCATATTCTGTAGATACATGTAGAACCCGTTTACTTCTATCTGCAAGTTGCAGGGAGACTTTCCTGTCAGGTCGAACAGCATTCCCACGTTTACGCTTGTGTTACGCTCCGGAATCAAATTGCCTGCAGGGGCAATGATATAACCATCTCCCAGCAGTTCTTCTTCCGACGGAAGCCTTACATCATACCCGAGAGAGGCTTTTGCCATCAGGTTGGGAGTAATACGGTAACGAAGCGCATTGCTAATACCGAAATCATTCTTGTGGGTATTTATATCTTCCGCTGAATTTGTCAGAATACTAGCCATCCGCGTTTTCATTGAATAGTAGTAATACTTGATATTGACAGAATTGAGGAATTTATCGTCAGAAGAGCGATAGTCGTAGTTCACCCCAGCCACCCAACTGAGCATATTGCTTGGGAATTCCGTACGGTAGCCTATTACCTTGTCTTTCATTGCATCTTTGGGGTTGGCATGGGCATATTTCGACAAAGAATTGAAGTTGACCGAATGATTATCATTGACAAGATAGTTGAGATTCAATTTATGCTGCAATAGATGCTTGTTATTCACCAACAATGATGCCCATTTCCCGATTTCTCCACCGAATTTCGAAACCGCAGGATAATGCGTACCGTCCCAATGTGTGCGATGAGAAGCGGTATCAGTAAAATGATAGCTGGTATAAACATACCCCAGTTGCCAATCGAAGTCCAGTCCTTCCAAGAGAAAGTTCTCCTTCTCCATCTTGTTGGCGATAATAAAAGCATCGGAATGGCTGTGGGCATACTGAATGTTAGACTCTATTCCCTGTACATCCTTGTAGGTATGTATGAAGACTGGTTCAAATTCCACCAAGTCAAACCACCATTTCCGTGCCTTAAAACTGCCGCCGACAACTGCCTTCTTGAACTTGTCGTGATCTCGGGTTATCGTAAGTCCCTCTTGAAAGGGGGATTTCATCTTGTAGTTATTATCGGAATAGTTATAAAAACCTCCCAACCCGAACTCTATACCTTTTGGTGCAATGTTCATTTTGCTCACCACGGATGCTTTGTGAGTGTTGAAACTACCGTAAGAATAGTTCACGTCCAAATACTTGGGCGGATACTCC